>ERZ1027255.441-NODE-441-length-13691-cov-62.418378_pt1 | contig 13691 bp, 7 predicted proteins | sample MGYA00519261_ERZ1027255 | MGnify/ENA primary metagenome ERZ1027255 (study PRJEB26926, sample SAMN06164399) | human gut metagenome | biome: ENVO:00009003; feature: ENVO:2100002; material: ENVO:00002003 | host: Homo sapiens | place: USA | collected 2012 ...
GTGGCGATTTCAATTTCTCGTTGTCGGCGTAGGTGATGACTGCGCCGATGATTGGTTGCTCGGTTGCCTTCTCTGCGATGGCAAACTTCACCTTGCGTTGCGCTGCCATTGGCAGGGCAAGAAGCAAGAGCACCCCCATGAACATTACTTTTCTAATTGTCTTCATTTATATCGTTATTCTATTTTCATCCAATTCTTCTTATAGCAGTATCGCTTGACGCTTATATCGGCGTTGACTTATGCTTATATCAACGTTAGCCTACGCTTATATCGACATAGGCTCACACTTATACCGATATTGGCTTATGCTTATACCAGCGTAGCCCTTCACTTGTAGCAACGAAGCCAGACCTTAGTATAGCTTCTGAAAACGAAGTGTTTATATGTCGAAAAGGTTTACACCTTTTGTTGATTTCTATTCCTTACACGATTTTAGCCTCGCTATGGCTTATTCTTTCTTCCTTTCTTTTGTTTTTATTTACAAAAAGAAAGAGAGATATGTCTGGGCATACCCCTCTTTCTTGCTTTATACGAAACATAAACCTTTATGCTTCGCCATTATCTTTCTTCCATTGTAGAAGGTCTTTTTCGTATTGCTCAAATTCCGTATCAAAGTTGTTGATGCGATTCTTGTCAATAGTTTGTTTGAAAGTCTCTGTACGAACGTTCATCAGATTGTAATTTACAATAAATTCAATCTGTTTTGTTTCTACATTCAAATAGCCTTCAACAGAAGCTCCACTACCAGTTTGGCAATCTTTAGGGTCTTCTCCATCAGTTGTTACATTGCCGTTTTTGCCTTGAAATTTAATCCAACCAGCCTCTGGGCGCTCATCTTTGTCCCAAGAATTTAACTTCATAAATTTCGTATTGCATTTAAATGTAACAGCAAGTGGCATTGAACCAACCGTAAAATCGACCAATGAAAGTGTCATTGTTCCATCTTCTTTCCATGTGAAATTGAATTTCGTAGGACAACCATTTGCCAAGTGAGTCTTATCAACACCACTCATGGTTGCTTTAGTAGACAGGACAACATCTCCATTAAGTAATTCTTTTGCTTTTGCTACATATTCATCTGCTGGTGCCTCTTGCGTTAAACTATCATCACTGCTACAAGAAGCTACTGCAAAAAGAGCAAATATAAGAAATACAATATATTGGATTTTCTTTACCACACTACTCATTGGTTACTTTTTTGTACCCTCGAAGCTTACTCGTGCAGGGAAACTTGCACCTAAGTATTTACCAACTACATATAGAGTAAAGTTCATCTTATTAGATTTGATAGTGCCAACAAAAGGACTGGTTGCACCATCGTCATCAGCTCCATCCTCATCCAAATAAAGTGTAGAAGAACCTAAGATGCTTATAGTAAAGTCAAGAACGCCAGCCTTGGTATAAACAGCTGTCATATTACCATCCTCGTCGATGTCAACATCCATGTCTATGGTAATCTTACCTGGCATCTTGCCAATCTGACCAATTTCTCCATGAAGTTTACCATCGGCAGTGATGAAGAAAGACATAGTTTGGTCTGCATAACCAGTCTTGTTGTTCATCATGATGTTTGACAAAGTACCATAGTACTCACCTACATAATCACTCACGTTTGCTTTTGCATTCATTACAAAAGTCAAAGCCATAAACATGGCAAAAAGAATTTTTTTCATTTTACTTTGATTTTTATATTTAACATGTGAATTATTACCATCTAATACCCTTGTTCAAAGAACTTCTCAAACTACCACTTTTGCTTAAGCATTTAGGAGAAGCGTTTGTATAGTATTTATCAATGAAGTCTTTTGTTGAAGTTCTATCATAAGTACTTTGAGAACAAGCGAAATATGTCTTGTTTTCTCTTGGACCTCCCTTGTGTTCTGTGAGGTTAGGATATACAAGATTATAGGATGTTGCCAAATCTCCTAATGAGAAGTTACAAATCATATAGAATTTAGACAAGTCGCATTTCTCTAACTTTAGCAAATATTCCAAATCAATTTCGTTAGCAGCCAATTTTTCTGCATTTGGGAAAATGATATTTTTAAGTTCTGGGCAATTCAATACATATAATTTACTACCTTCACCTTCGTCATACTCAACATCACTTCCTCTTTGTAAAAAGTTGGTTGTATGGCTAAAGTCTAAAGATTCGACATTATCCAAGTTTTCGAGATATACATAAGTGAGATAGTTTGCTTGTGTAATATTTAACCCATCAAGGAAATTCAAGTTTTTCAATCCTAATCGTACGACAGTCGAAGGAATGTTGATATTTTTAGGAAAATCTACCTTCGTAGTTGGCATTATTGCCAATACAGCTCCTTCCCAATATGGATTGTTTATTATGTACTCAATACCCTCTAAACTTTCTACACTTTCAACTTCTTGGTATTCACCAATAGATATGGGGTTAATTTTTTGAGTGTTTCCTAAGTGTTTATAAATATTCAATTTATCGCCATCAAACAAATCTGAAAATTGAGTTTTTAAATATTCTCTTAAAGATGCATCAGGAATCTCCCTCAATGTATTATATTTTTCCAAACCACCATTAGCATTTTGCATTTCAACATCCATAGTACCACCATCAATGGCAGACTTATTCTGACGATAGAAACGCATGAGCTGAGCAATGTTATACTTAGCATCTTTTGGTAAATAAAGTTTGGTTATATTGTGAAGGTTCTCTACTGTCTCATCGCCATTTTCCTCTACTGTTACCTTTACGAGGTTGTCGTAGTTGTAAATGTCGTTATTTGTGATGTCGATGCCTGTAATCTGAGCAGGAAGAACAGAAAAATCGAAAGTCTCACCATAGCCATTGTTGCTAAGGTTCAACTCTTTCAAATTAGGGAAAACTGAAAGCTCTTTCAAGGCGGCGGTATCAACCTGTGTGCCTGAAAGGTCGAGTGAAATTGTGCTGTTAGCTTTGTCATCAAGGAGCAACTTGCCGTTCTCGTCGAATGTGTATCCTTTGCTTTCGAGAAGGGCTTTGAGAGGCGAATTGTCAATTGCCCCCCCACTATAAGAAGGCGCATCGTCATCACTGCTGCAAGAAGCGAAGCCGAGGCAAAGAGCCATTGCAGCAAGACCGATGAAATTCTTAAAAATTTTCATTGTTTTATTATTCTTTTAAATGTTTATAATTAATTAAAAATATTACCCTTAATTTGTGGCTGCAAAGGTACATATTTATTAAATAATGTGCAATACCTAAAAATAATGAAATTTGCAATAGTAATTTGTTATGATTTATAGGGTTTCTCATCTGTCTTGTTGAGAAATCATAACATATCTAAGATTTTCAATATGTTTTTCACAGTTGCTTATTCAGCCGATACTTAAAACTGATGATGAAGTAGCTGCCAATTTGTGAGGTACGGCTTTCCGTCAATCCTGTCGCCGTAACATTGCGATAATAGTTTTTCTTGTCGCTGAGAATATCTGACCAATAGAGCAAAAGCTCGGCTTGCTTCTTTTTGAGGAATTGCCAAGATGCCCCCAAGTTCCAAACCACTTGGTCGTCTTCACCATTTTTGATGTTGGTGCCGTTACGGAAAGAGTATGCAGCATCGCTCTTGACCAGGAAACCAAGAGGAAGCTCTGCATAGGTATTCAGCGAAAAGTTATAGCTTCGGGTATAGTTGGATGTACCCCGGAGTTGGTTGGTGGCATGGCGATAACGCCAATCGCCCTGCAAGTCGAAGCCTCCCCATTTCGGCTGATAACCCAAGCGAAGGTTGGCATTATACGACGTATTGTGGGTGACGCTGCGGTCTGGCTCCTCGCTCTTCCCCTCGTTCACCAAGGCTACACTTTGGCTAAAGTTGGCACCTGTGCGAGCGGAGAGATTGAACCGTTTCTTCCATCGCTTCTGATAACGAAGACTAGTGCGCATATTCCAGTTGCCATTCACATTCACAGGATAAGTCTCCGTGCCACCAGTGGCAAGGTTGTAAAAGACGGCTTGCGTCTGACTGTTATAGGTGTTGCTGAAATTAACATCGCCCGAAAGACCGAGGCGAGTGTTCCTTCCCATCAACCGAAAGTTCTGGCTATAAGCCGCTTTGAGCGAAGGATTGCCATGAGTAACGTGCAATGGGTCGCTATTGTCGGTCAGCGAAACCAAACTGCCAAGGTCTGGCTGTCGGCTACTACCGTCATAATTCAGCTCGAAGCGAGTCTTGCCCCAATGCCATGACACATTCAACTGTGGGTTCCAATTCACGCTCGTCCTCACCGTATCGGCATAGAGCAGCCCTGTCTTCTGGTCAAGACTTCTCCGCTCTGGATGCATCTGCACACCCGTATTCACCTGCCATCGCTTGCCATTATAATTGAAATAAAGGCTGAGTTCGTGGGAATAAGTCCGACTCTGGGTATAGTTGCTCAAACTGTCTTGATATACTTCGCTCTCGTAAGTAATCCTGTCGCTCACCTGTCGGTTGACAGAATAGCGATAACCGAGTTGCAGGCGCAAGTTCTCAGCCAAGGGTTGCGTCAAGTTGATGCCTACGGAATAGGCACGATTGGTGGAGGGGGAGTGCTGGTATTGGTTGCGATAAAGCACGGAATCGCCACCCAGACTGCTCTCCAACTGAAAGTAAGTGGTCTCGGAAAGGGAATGTGACTCGTTGGTACTCTTGCTGTCGGAGTAACTACCCGTGAGGCTGATGCTCGTACCCTTGTCGTTGAACACTCGGGTGATGTCGGCATTGACGGAGAACGAATGGCTGTCGCTCTTCGAATCCGAGTTTCTCGTGATGCTGTTGATACGCTCATCGCCTTCTGAAGAGGTGGATTGCTGGCTGTCGCTAGTGTTGTCGCTCTTCGACTTGCTGAAGTTTCCACCTATATTAAAATAGGTCTTGTCATCCAAGCTCCACCTCATGCCCAACGAACCATTGCCCATCGTGTTGCGATTGGTGCTGGTGGATGCCGAGTTCTGGTAACGGTTGCCTGTGGTGAGATATTGCTCGCTATATAGGGTGCTCTCGTTGCCACTGGCATAATGGTTGTACATCATGTTGCCATAGAGGGTGAATCGCTTGGAGAACTTCTTGGAAAAGTTCATCGCCACGTTGTCCTGTCGGTTGTCGGGACAGAGAGAAGTCATATATCGGTTGCCACTTCGGGCTATCACGGAAATATTGTCGCCTTTCTGACGGAACAAATTGGAAATCAACTCAGCCTCCTTCTTATCGTTGTTGCCCCTGCCGATGCCAGCCGAAGTAATCAGCGTGCCGTTAAATTCTCGCTTGGTCTGCAAGTCCAGCACATAGTTCTCGCCTCCCTTGCGCACCTTGGTGATTTTCTCCAGTTCACTCCGCTTGTCATATACCTTGATTTTGCTCACCAGTTTGGCTGGCAGGTTTTCGAGGGCAAGGGTGCTGTTGCCACCAAAGAAACTCTCACCGTTGACATTGATTTCGTGGATGGGGAGACCATTGTAGGTTATCGTCTTGTCCTGCTTGTCGTATTCCAATCCAGGCACTCGCTTCAAGAGTTCTTCGAGGTATGCTCCTTCGGGAGTCTGGAAAGCATTGGCATTGATAACCGTGGTATCGCCCTTCATCTCCACCTCCTTCATGGCAGCAGTAACCACCACTTCGCCGAGGTTGAGCGTCTTAAAGATGGAATCTTCTTTTTGCGTTTCCACAGAGTCGCCATCGCCCTCTGACAAGGCACGACTCTCCCTTACTGTATCACTCGACACAGCATAAGAGAAAGCCCTTCCGTCAGGAGAAAGGGAAGACGATGCCCATACATTTGCTATTGTAGAGAAGGACATGAGCAAAAGCACAGACACATAAACATATCGTACCTTCATTCTTGGTTTGAATATTCAAAATCGACTGCAAAGGTACGAAAATCGGTATATATTTGCAATACCTTGAAGTAGGTAAAGTGCCAAAGGGCTTGCCAAGGGAATCCATTAAAGAAAGTGAAAAAATAAGCAAAAATAATTGTATTTCAAAATTTCAATTTATCTCTGCACTTGTAATCAAAGCGTTCTTTGTATATTGCAAAGTTGTGAAAGAAAAAGAATATAGCTCGTTTCTAAATCGTTAGTAGTTACACTTTTAAAAGTACTTAATCCATTGATATTCAATTAATAAAAGATTTTGTTATGACTCGTAGCCATGAACCTTTTCAAGCTGACCTCCGAGATTGTAGGAGTAGGTGATTTTCTCCTCATCAGGATAAATCATCTCCAACAGACGGTTGTGGCTGTCGTAAGTCCATTGCGTCACATAGGTTGCTATCGCCTGGTTAGACACAATCATCGTGCGACGGGTTTTCGTTACCTCGCCCATCTTGCCATAGAAGTATTCAATGGCACCTGTTCCGTCCTCACGGAGCATCAATCTACCGATACGGTTCTGAGAGGCGTTGCGACCACCATAGTAATACTTCACGTTATTCTCCAGATGATTTGGGTAGTTGATACCCGTCAGACGCTGATAGTCGTAATCATAGGAGATGAACTTACCTTCCTTGGCAAGGTTGGCTGTCTGCTTTGTAAGCACATTGCCGAGCGCATCATAAGTGAAACTTGTGATGCCGCTTGCAGGATGGTTCACCTCAGTACGGCGGTCACCCATGTCGTAAGTAGAGGTCGTCACATTGCCCTCCGTGTCGGTGACACGAACAAGGCGCTGTATGGCGTAGTATGGAAAATGTTTCAAAGATGCTAACGGAATTATCCTCTGATAAGCCCAACTGAATTTTAAGGCGGTTTGTAACCTTGTTTTGTTGATTCTTTCATATTGTTTTGCTTTTATGTTATAACTAAAGAACTACTGGATATTGAATTTATTGCATAGAATTGTAGTATTAATCAAAAATACAGAAGAACGTGTATATCCTGACTTTTACTTGCAAGGCAAAAACTTAGTAAAGCTCAACCAAAAGGAAGAAACAACGACAATCAGCTACAAGCGTATCCTTCGTCTCGACAAGATTAAAACCAACGGCATTCGCATCGTATTCGATAGCGCAAGGGCTTGTCCGTGCATCAACAATGTTTCAGCATACTAACTTTCATTCAACTCTCAACTATTCATCCGTGTCCGTGATGCCACTCGTTTGACATTGCGGACACATTTTTCTTTTATGACGGTTATGAAAAAAAATTGATAATAATAACTGTTTTGGTTATCGCTTTGGTTACATCTTATATATTCTGCGGTACTGACAAAAATGATACAGGGATTGACTCAATTAAAATCGAAGAATATACGGCTGCTTTAAGCAACAAGATTGATTTGAATTCTATTGCGGGAACTTATTGCGGTGTATTACCGCCGAATGTGGAAACAAATCTCACGTTAAATGCTGATGGTACCTATCGTTTGATACGAAAAGAAAAAATATTCCTGACGAAAACGAAGAATTAAATGGTGTTTTTCAAGTGTTGATGACAATAATGTATTGATGCTCATACATCCTTCAAGTGGGGACAATATATTTTATATGATTAAAAGTAATAATTGCATCATTCTTATGGACTCGTTTGGAAATGAACCTCCAAAAGAAAAGGTGAAGTATTATGTTCTGAAAAGGGACTGATAAAAAGGGAGTGTAAAATAAATTATATTATACTATAAATGTTATAGCTCAATATATTTAATTTTACACTCTCTTTTATAATACAGATTGTCTTATATCATTTTTCCATCAATGATTATAGAAGATTCACTCAATAGAATTATATCAATAATATGCTCTGTCGTTTGCAACATATAATGAGATAAGTTCAAATTTGAGTCATAAAGTTGTTTCATTCCTGCATCATTTATCCATTTTATAAAATCAGAATTTACGACTTTAACCAAAGGTGCTGAAACCATAGGAGCGTGACTAAAATCAGCCCATCTAAATTGCTCTAAAGTTACTCTATATGAAAAAATATCAGTAAAGACAATTTTTATGCTTTTTTCTTTGCGAAATGAGTCTAATTCCACGACTAAATCAGTTGCGTCATATTCAATCTTTGAAAGAGAGCATTCTCCTGTAATAAATGGAAGAGGAGTCCACTCTTCATTGAAGTTGCCATTTTTAATCATATCTTATCTCTACTTTTTTTCGACCTTTTACTTGTTTCTCTATTGTTGGTGCGCCATCAGAACTACCTGGGCGTAAAATGATAGTCTCACCATTTTCATTTATGCCACGTTTTGCAGTTCCATACTGGGTGCCAAATTCCTTTACATTAGATAAATTCATGTCGCCGAAGTCTTTTTCCGCTACTTTCATTCCTCCTTTTTTACGATAAATCGAAGTGTTGCCTTTTGTCTTGCGTTCCAAAACAGCTCCTTCTACAATATCATTAAACCTCTTGGATAACTTATTTGCCGAATTTGCATTTTCAGTAATACCTAAAAACTTCTTTGCGGCTTTATTGCCTTTGTTGTTAAAATCTGTTCCTAAAACTAAGTCAACTCCTGCACCAATTTTATCCATCGTGGAAGCGTCTCCATCAAAGAGAGTAAATAAATCTCCTGCCATATCAGCTATTTCGTCAAGCCCTGCTTGCTTTAAACTTTTAACAGTTAATTTACCCGTTTTCTTGAATATTTTATACGCTCTACGTATGTATTTTGTTGCAGTTATAATTGCTTTTATAGGCGACTTTCCTTCTGGATCAATGTAAGTAAGTGGAGAATTTTTCACATAACAATATGTCGAGACAAATGGATACTGTTCTTGTTGCGAATCAGTACTTATCCACAAACTTACTCTTGGGTCATAATACCTTGCTCCATAGTAATACAAACCTGTCTCCTCATCGAATTCCTTCGCATTGAAAAGATAAGGTGTATTCCAAATATTGTTGCGCTCCTCAACGAACACTTCACCGAAAGGAACATACTCGATATGCTGCACCACCTCGCCGTCAAGGTTGGTGATGTAACTACTGCTACCCAAATGGTCTGGGTGGTAGTAGAACTGCATCTTCTCGTATGTATCGCCTTCTTGGAAGTTATTCTTTGCAGCTCTCGCTAAAGCTCGTATCTGAGCAGCCTCCAAGCTGCCGTCATTGCAGCAGAAACCCTTGCCATCGACATAGTCGTTATTGTCCTCGCCATTGTACGGCACTGCAAAGGTTGCATAATTATCCTTGATAACCTGCAACTGCTGGGCATATTTTTGCTTATAGTCAATAGAAAGTCCATCAGTCTCACTTCCAGCATACTGGATGCGGCGTGGGTCTGAGCCGTAAGAGTCAAAATCACCAATTTTGGAAACGACACGCTGACTGCCAATATAGATGTGCTTGGTGTAACGTCCGCCTTGGTTGGCAACGAGGTAAGGAGATACATATAGTGAGAACTTGGCTGTATTCGTGCGACCTCCTGCAAACTCAGAGTTCACATAGACTTGGTCACTCTCGCCCGATGTCTTCACCGTGCGTTCTCCGTCTGCGTCATACCAATAGTTAGTCACGAAGCCATTGTCGTCAGAAGCAAGGAGACGGTTCTCCTCATCCCATTTGAGTTTGCGTTCCGTGGTCTTCTCGTCAGCCACGCCATCCTTCTTTGTACGGCTTGTATTGACATAGACAAGATTACCGTTGACATCATACTCATAGGCATGGTTGTTGTTCACATTCTCACTCTCGGAAGGAGTTTCCTCCGTGCGGTAGTTCACATCCTTCACATTGGCAAGCTGGAACTTCTTGCCTGTATCTGTACCGTATGTATAAGTAAGGTCATACCCAGCATTCAATGTTCCGTTGAACTGCACATTGCTCTGCGTGAGAATCTGACGCTTCGATGTGATACGGTGCATGTTATCATAGCCCATTGCAAGTGTATAGCTTGCAGTCTTGTTGTCCGCACCAGTATAAGTTCCTGTTGCGCTTACAAGACGGTAGAGTGCATCGTATGTATAGGTATGCGCCATCTGTCCGCCAGCCTTTCCACTCTGTGGAACTGACGCACCGTTTACTACGCTGAGCACATTGCTCACTGCATCGTATGTATAGGCATTATCCATAATGGTGTTGCCACCACTATTCACCGTGAGGTTCTGCAATCTGCGACGCTGTGGGTCGTAGGTATAGAATGTCTCAGCACCATTGCAGTACTTCAAGTATGTACGTTGCTCGAACTTGTCATAGCCAATCTTGCTTACATAATCGTAACCGTATGACTTGTAGCCATGAACCTTTTCAAGCTGACCACCGAGGTTGTAAGAGTAAGTAATCTTCTCCTCATCAGGATAGATCATCTCCAACAGACGGTTGTGGCTGTCATAAGTCCATTGGGTCACGTAGGTTGCTATCGCCTGGTTAGGCACAATCATCGTGCGGCGGGTCTTTGTTACTTCACCCATCTTGCCATAGAAGTATTCGATGGCACCCGTTCCGTCCTCACGGAGCATCAAGCGACCGATACGGTTCTGAGAGGCGTTGCGACCACCATAATAATACTTCACGTTGTTCTCCGGATGGTCCGGGTAGTTGATACCCGTCAGACGCTGATAGTCGTAATCGTAGGTGATGAACTTGCCTTCCTTGGCAAGGTTGGCAGTCTGCTTGGTCAGCACATTGCCGAGCGCATCATAAGTGAAACTTGTGATGCCGCTTGCAGGATGGTTCACCTCAGTACGGCGGTCACCCATGTCGTAAGTAGAGGTCGTTACATTTCCCTCCGTGTCGGTAACACGAACAAGGCGCTGTATGCCGTCATACTCAAACGAGGTGGTAATCTCACCGTCAGGACCACTCTTCTGAATGGTCTTCACCGTCTTGCCACTGCCGTTGGTATGTGTTGCCTGCACATTATCAAGCGCATCCGTTACGGTTGTAACGAGAGTATGACTGCTATTGTCAACTGTATATGCCGTAGTTGTCGTAGAGTTGTCCGGCAATGCCACTGAGGTAGCACGGTCGAGCACGTCATAGACTGTGACGGTAGGAGATACATTGTCAAATGACTTGTTGAATGTGGACTTCGATCCAGTTCCTTCCGTTGTAGGATAGAAGGCCTTTGCCACACGTCCAAAAGCGTCATATACGTTTCTGCCGCTGACAATCATCACGTTCTCGTCCTTGGCAGAGTTTCCCTTGGATGCACTTGTCACAACACCGTCCTTCTTCACCTGCACGGCTCTTCCGAAACCGTCAACGAACGTAACGGTCTCCAAGTCGTCGTTAGGATGCTGGATGTCGTAGTGCTTGGTCACGGCGTATGCAGGAGCGGTAATGCCACTCTCACCAAAGGTAGCCAAAGGCTGATATTCAAAGGCGATGGCATAAGGCACGCCTGTAGCCAACTCGTTAGGACCACGCACGCCAGTGATGCGACCGAGGTCGTCAACATCAGTCTCGTAGTAGAAGTTGTTGAGGTCGCGATGCTCCTTGGCAATGCCATAGCGATAGTCAAAATTGCCTTGCTCGCTGCGGTAGCCCCACGCATCGTCAATGCGCTCAACATACATGTTCATCTCAGGCTCATAGCGGTACTTGTACCACATACGCTGTCCCTTGCCGTTGGCAGGGAGGGTCTTCTGGATGATGTTGCCGTAAGAGTCGTACTTGTAATCAGTAACTGCCGCACCGTCATTCAACTGCTGTGTAATCTGCGTGATGTGGTTGGCGTAGTTGGTATTATACTTCGCCGTCACATGGTGGTAGAGTGAGCCGTCACCGCCTGTAACAGTCACATCAACAGGAAGTCCGAAGATGTGCTTGCTTGCATTGTCGGTATATTTGATAGCAGTCGCATAATCGAACTTGCCGTTTCCGTCCTCGCCAAGACTGCCCTTGTCGCTGTACTTGTAGGACTTCAACTCACCATGATAGCCATTGAGGTAATACTCATTCCATGCCTCGGATGTAACCACACCGTTTGCCGCTCCCTCATACTGCAAGTTTGCCGTATAGCGGAGAGGAATGAATGCAGATGCACGGTCACTCCAAAGGTTCACGTCACGCTTTGCGAACGTGTACTTGTCACCGTCGGCAGTCAGATAGTAGCTGTCGTAACGGTTCTTTGTCTCAGTGTACTTGTTGCCATTGGCATCCTCTACGGATGTGGCGGTAACATTGCCCTGCGTGTAGTAGTTGGCTACATCGTAGTTCTCAACAGCCTGTCTGTAAACAGAATTGCCTTTCTCCGTGTCAAGGTTCTTGGTGATGACCTCACCGAAACCGAGGAACTCACGTTCATGGCGGTCACGCTTGCCGTCCTTGTACTCAAAGGCGGTAGTCATTACAGGACCGTCGTCATGGATACCATCATCAACGGTAAGGGCAGACATTACCCACTTGCCACCAGGAAGTCCGTAGGTAGGAGTGGTATGCGCATAGTCGAGTGTGAAAGTTCCGCCCAAGGAATTGGTGACAGACTTCAACATGTTGGTTCTGCCAATGGCTGAGCGTGTAACCTTCAACTCGCTTTCCTTCTCAGACTCAACGATGTCAAGATAGCCGTCACCATCAACATCCTGCAAAGAGTAGGTAGGACGATTGATACTGTGCGAGGTTGATGCACCAGGGTTGGTTGAAATCTTGATGCTGATGACAGGAATGTTGATGGTCAAAGTAAACGCTGCATTTGCAGACTCTGATGTAGAGGCTGATTCACTAAGCGCACTTGCACCCTTCCAACTGATAGGCTCGTCAAAGCCATTGCCTGTATTAAGGGCAACAGTGATACCGTCACCATTCTTCCAAACCTTATCTGGGAGACCGTCAGAGTTGATGTCGATAAGGTTGTATTCCTCCTCGCTCTCTGAGGTTACGATGCCAAAGCCAGCGGAGAAGCTGCCAGAAGCCTTGTTTATATCCTTATATTTTTTATCTTTAAATTCACCCCAGCCAGCCTCAGGAGTATTACCACTTGCACCAATATTATAAGAAAGACTCTTACCGCCTTGAACACGGTCAAGTTCCCAATCTATAGGCTCAGTGAAAGCATAGCCAAGATTCAATCTTACCTTCTTATCGGAAAGAATTTTGTCAGGAAGTCCATCGCCATTAATATCAATGAACGATTCTACAGCTTCATCAGTATTCTTTGGCGCACTGCCAGAAATGGAGAATTGGGCCAACCAAGCAGTCTGTTGGTTCAGTATTGATGCCTTTCCTCCAGATATTAAATAGGTAATATCAGAAGCCGAAGCAACAGGATTGCCACCATATCCCCATGCCTGTGAAGCATTGTCGGAGTTGTTAGAGCCGATGCCCTTGTAGATTTCGCCACTCAGTCCACCAAGAGAGTTGGTGTATTGAATCGTACCACCAGCGATGATGTCCGGGAAGCCATCACCATTCATATCCATCATGGTGACCTCTGTCTTGGCACTACCGCTCGCATCGTTGTGCGTGATGCCAAGCGCACCGCCTTGCACTACCGTGCTCTTGCTGGACATCACTTGGCTTACAGCTGCCGCACCAGTACCCTGCAAGTATTCACCTGCAAGTCCTGCCACCTCTGTATTATTATCCAATGGATTGGTAAGGAGTACATCCTGTTCTGTCAATCGGGCTGTGCTTGCCTCTGTCGCTGTAAGGTAGATGTCCTGTCGCTGACCGACCCACTTATCCATAGAAGTCTGGTCTGTACCCAATGGAGTGAATGCCATCGTGAGAGGGTCAACCTTGTCGTTCTCGTTTTCAGGTAATTTCAGCAATGACTCGTCAATAGGCTTTGCATATCTGCCCTCTGCCGAGTTAT
>ERZ1027255.442-NODE-442-length-13688-cov-42.399105_pt1 | contig 13688 bp, 8 predicted proteins | sample MGYA00519261_ERZ1027255 | MGnify/ENA primary metagenome ERZ1027255 (study PRJEB26926, sample SAMN06164399) | human gut metagenome | biome: ENVO:00009003; feature: ENVO:2100002; material: ENVO:00002003 | host: Homo sapiens | place: USA | collected 2012 ...
TGTATATTGCAAAGTTGTGAAAGAAAAAGAATATAGCTCGTTTCTAAATCGTTAGCAGTTACATTCTTTGTTATACTTAATTCGTTGATAGTCAATCAATAATAGATTTTGTTGTGACTCGTGCAATGCAACATCTTCAATTATCAATCTCCTATTTTGTAGTAAGAGTAATTGTTCAATATATATCAGTTGTTTGTCGTAGCTCATATATCCAAATAAAAAGTAAAGCCTCATCTTAGTACACATCGTTGAGAGGAGTGGTGGGATTTATAGCTACAAAAATGTGGCTTTAATTCGCCTTCTCCAAATATTTTCTAAGAAACCTGCTTATCGGGTAGAGAATTTTACGCAAAAGTTCTAAATTCCATAAATTTCTCCTAGATAGTCATGGGATATTTAGAAAAATATCGTATCTTTGTCCCCGAATTGAGGCGTTCTTTGCATATTGCAAAATACAGAAACGAGCAGAAGTCCGCTCGTTTCCATATTGTTACCTATATAATATAGGCAAACGCCCAAGTTCTTGATATTCAATCAAAGTCCAATTTAGAGCGAGTTAGTTTTGTTAACACATAGATAAACCTCTCTCTTGCAGAATCGCCAGCGAAGCTTTTTTACAGCTTTGCTGGCGATTTCTCTGTATATAATCTTACTCAATCATGTTCTTGAGTATCCATTTCCTGAAGAATGGGTCTTCTATATTCCATAATCGAAATTTTTCGTTACGAAATTTTTCGCTAAGATACAAAAAATGTAGACGTTCAGAAGGTGAACTCCTCTCGGTTTCTCTTAGCAGTACAATCTGTGTACTGCTTTATATATTCAGGAATATCTCTTATATATTTGCGAATCTCTCTTTATACAAAATGACTCAATGTTTGCAGAAAATGGAACTTTTTTCTGCTGTTTCGCTGAAAAGTGTTTCCTTTGCAAGCATAAAAAGATAAAATTAAAAGAATTATGACAGAAAATAGACAAGAATTGAACCGCAACTTGGCTCAGATGCTCAAGGGTGGTGTGATTATGGACGTAACAACTCCAGAACAGGCAAAAATCGCAGAGGCAGCAGGTGCATGCGCAGTAATGGCTTTGGAACGTATTCCAGCTGACATCCGTGCAGCAGGTGGTGTTTCCCGTATGAGCGACCCTAAGATGATCAAGGGCATCCAGGAGGCTGTTTCTATCCCTGTAATGGCTAAGTGCCGCATCGGTCACTTCGCTGAGGCTCAGATTCTTCAGGCTATCGAAATCGACTATATTGACGAGAGCGAGGTGCTCTCTCCAGCAGATAATGTTTATCACATCGACAAGACTCAGTTCGACGTGCCATTCGTTTGTGGTGCCAAGAATCTGGGTGAGGCGCTCCGCCGTATTGCTGAGGGTGCTACGATGATTCGTACCAAGGGTGAGCCAGGAACAGGTGATGTGGTTCAGGCTGTTACCCACATGCGTATGATGCAGAGCGAAATCCGCCGCCTGGTTTCTATGAGCGAGGATGAACTTTACGAGGCAGCCAAGCAGTTGCAGGCTCCTTACGACCTGGTGAAGTATGTTCATGAGAACGGCAAGTTGCCAGTGGTTAACTTCGCTGCCGGTGGTGTGGCTACTCCAGCTGATGCTGCCTTGATGATGCAGCTCGGTGCCGAGGGTGTATTCGTAGGCTCTGGTATCTTCAAGAGCGGTAACCCAGCTAAGCGTGCTCAGGCTATCGTGAAGGCTGTTACCAACTACAACGACCCTAAGATGCTGGCTGAGTTGAGCGAGGACCTCGGCGAGGCAATGGTAGGTATCAATGAGCAGGAGATTGCTTTGCTCATGGCTGAAAGAGGTAAGTAATAAATGAAATAACGGATAAGAGCCCCTCCTGCACAAGAAGGGGCTTTTATATTAGATAAGTATGTTATGAGAATAGCAGTATTAGCTTTACAAGGCGCTTTTGCTGAGCACAGACAGAAGTTGGCTCAGTTGGGCGTGGATAGTTTTGAGGTTCGCCAGTTGAAGGATTGGGACCAGCCTAAGGATGGCTTGATTATTCCGGGCGGTGAGAGTACCACTCAGGCGAAACTCTTGAATGAACTGGGATTGATGGAGCCTGTGAAGGAGGCGATTGCTGCCGGCTTGCCAGTTTATGGTACCTGTGCCGGTTTGATTCTTCTTGCCAAGAAGATTGAGGGCGAGCCTAGTCAGCGCATAGCTTCGATGGACATCACGGCTTTGAGAAATGCCTACGGTCGCCAGTTGGGCAGTTTCTACATCGAGGCTCCGATGAAGGGCATCGAAGGCAACATCCCAATGACATTCATCCGTGCTCCTTATATTAAAGAGGTGTGGGGAGATGCTGAGGTTCTGGCTGAAGTAGATGGCAAGATTGTAGCTGCCCGCCAGGGTAACCAGTTGGTTACAGCCTTCCATCCGGAACTGAATGAAAGTCTGGAGATTCATAAGTATTTTCTGGGGATGTGCAGCAAGTAGGCTTCATCCCATGATGAAACAGGCTTCATGGGCACATGAAGCTATATTGCAAAGTATCTTAAGATACATGAGCAAGTATCCTAAGATACTTTTTTATTGAATGTCTGATACTTTTTTCCGATAAATGTTTGCCGTTTACAAATATTCATCGTATCTTTGCATTATGAAATCTTCGTTACGTAAAACTCATAATGATGTAAATGCTTATGGTACAGTTAAATCCTTTTATTATTGAAGGCTATCTTTCGCCGGAATATTTCTGTGATAGGGTAGAGGAAACAGCTCTTCTTACCCGCCATTTGACCAATCGGTGCAATGTGGCATTGATTGCACCAAGACGTCTGGGTAAGTCGGGACTGATTTATAATTGTTTTCAGCAGAAAAACATCCGTGAGCAGTATCATTGCATCTATATTGATATTTATGATACGAAGAATTTGAACGAATTCGTCTATGCGCTGGGCAAGGGAATCCTGACGGCACTCAAGCCAAAGGGCAGGAAAGTATGGGAATTTTTCTTGAATATGCTCCAGTCTCTGAAGTCAACTATCTCTTTTGACATCAATGGAAATCCGGAGTGGAGTGTTGGTATGGGAGATATTCAGGCTCCGGATATTACGCTGGATGAGATCTTCGCTTATCTCGAACAGGCTGATAAACCTTGTCTGGTGGCGATAGATGAGTTTCAGACAGTTGCAAACTATCCAGAGAAAACCGTTGAGGCAACCTTGCGTAAGCGAATACAGAATTGCCACAATGCAAACTTTGTCTTTTCTGGCTCCAAGCGCCACATGATGGCATTGATGTTTACTTCTCAGTCACGCCCGTTCTATCATAGTTCGAGTATCATGGGGTTGGAGGCAATCAATGAGCAGACTTACCTGGAATTTGCCAATCACCATCTTGCCAGGAACAATAAAGAGATAAGTGCAGCGGCTTTTACCTATTTATATCATCATTTCGATGGCATTACCTGGTATATTCAGTATGTACTCAATATGCTTTATACTTCAATTTCTGATAGGTCTTTGTTGCAGGAGGATGATGTCAGGATGGCGATAGATAGCATCCTTTCCCAGCAGCGTTTTGCCTATCAGGCCTTGCTGTATCAGCTTACAGCCAAGCAGAAACAGCTTCTCATAGCCATTGCTCAGGAAGGTAAGCCTTCTTCCCTGATGTCGCAAGAGTTTTTGCAGAAGTATCATCTTGGTGCAAGCACCGTGCAAGGAGCAGTCAAGACCTTACTGGACAGAGACTTTATCACGCAAGATGAAGGCGTTTACCAATTATGTGACAAGTTTTTGGAGCTGAGCCTGCGAGCAGGTTGAGTAAGTAAAAGATACGTCTGAGTAAGCGAAATGATGCGGCAGAGTGAGCCTACTGATATATCTGAATAAGCCTACAGATATGACTGAACAAGTACAAGGATACGACTGAGTAAGTGAAAGAATACGTTTGCTCAGGTTCAAGAAGTCGGAATATCAGGTTCAAGGAGGCTGTTTCTAAGAGATTTCCACTAGGCTCAGCAGCTCTGCTGAGCCTAGTCAGCAGGTCTGCCGACTGCAGTCAGCACATCTGCCGAGCCTAGTGGCAACCCCCTATAATCGTACAACCACACACCTTTTAGTTGTACGACTATACACCCTTAAGTTGTACGACTATACACTCTATTGTTGTACGACTATAAATCTTTAGTTGTACAACTATATCCCCCCATTGTTCGTACAATATGACTTATGAATTGAAAAAGCGGAGAAAAACTAGTCTTTTTGTCGAGAAACACTATCTTTTTTTCAAAAAAACAGGTCTGAATGAAACTTGAACCAAATTGAACCAATCGACTTTCAAACCTTTTTAGTATCTTTGCCGGCAGAACGTAAATGATATAAGCCATATGAAAATCGAAGAACTATCAATTTTTGGACTTTACAGCCAAAAGGAGAACAAAGTAACCGCTGCTTTGTTACAGGTTTTGGGATTTGGTGGGTCAAGTTTGCTCAACTGGATTCTTAGTGAGATTGGCGGCAACTTAGTGTTTAATACCGTAGAAAGTATAGAAAGCCAACCGGCACAAGAAGGAACTGGTTCTATACCTGATGGTAAAATCATCTGTGATAATTTTACGCTTTTTATAGAAAGCAAGTTGGGGTGTGGCATTTCTGAGCACCAATTAAAATGTCATGGGAAGTTATTGAAAGACAAGCAGAATTATCTTGTCTATGTCACGAATAATCCTGATCGTCCAAAAGAACTTCCTATTGATGTGTTATGGATGAACTGGGAGGCAGTTGTGGCTCGTTTTGAAGCTTATCAAACCTCAGATAAAGTCTTAGAATTTTTGATTTCTCAATTTTGCAAACTTGTTCGTTCTCAGTTTAAAGAGTCAAACTATTATAAGCAAAAAGGAGTTCTACGAGTATCAGATGATGTGAAAGTTCGTTCTATGACGGATGCTTACAATATCTTTGATGCCGAAATTGTCAATCATGGCTTTCTTGTTGCAGGTGCAGCCAATATCCCCTATGAAAAGGGATTTGAGGTATGGTGCTCACGAAAAGGTTCTACCCAATGGGATAACCAACTATCTCCTGATGGTAATACTTTTTATGAGGGCATCAAAAAAGGAACAGATGCCTCTGAACATGTAGAAAAATGCAAAGCCAAAGGTTTCAAGCGAATAGCTTTTTATAGAGATGAGGACAGGTTTCATGATTCAGCCTATCACTTCATTGGAGTGTATGAGTTGGATGAGAAGTTGTCCTTATCTAAGAAAAAGTGCGTTTGGAACCGAAAAAAAACAGAGTGGTATTTAAAGAAGTAATGAACGCTAAAAACAAAAATAATATGAAACGACATTTACATTTTTATCAATGGCTGTTGTGCCTTTTATTGACGATGGGCTGTCATCTCTTCGCTTATTCTCAAGGGAAGGTGACTTGTCTTGAGGATTTGCAGGCTGGTGATGTCATCAAGATTTATCCTTATGGTCATTACGATGAGGCTTCTATGGCATTGTCATGTAAAGGCGATGGAATGGATTTGACATCTTATGCCGAGGCAGGCAAAGGTAGTGAATGGACTTTAATAGATGCAGGTAGCGGCTATTATTATCTCAAGAATGAATTAGGTTGCTATTGGGCTTATCAGGATGATTCTTCATGGCATTCTTTAACTTGTACTATGGACATAAATTCAGCAGTGAAGGTAAAACTAACATGGGATAATAAAAATAGAGGAGTCTGCTTTTGGAATCTGAAAGATCGTAAAGGATTGAATAATCTGTACGGTCGTAATAACAGCTATAATTGGTATTCGTTGCCATCAGATTATGATACAAACACAACATTTGAGGTGTATAGCCTAAGTGTCGAAACTGGTGATATAGCTGTAATAGACGGAATCAAATATTTGCTATATAGTAAGCGAAAAACGGCACAAGTCCTTGCAAATAATTATGAGAGTGACGTTGTTATACCGCAAATGGTTAGATATAAAGGAAATGAGTTTCGGGTTACATCTGTTGGTAATAAATGTTTTTATATGAGTAGTCTGACCAACATTACCTTATCTGAAGGAATTACTTCTTTGGGGGATTATTGTTTTTGGAATTGTAGTAGTCTAACCAGTATTACCTTACCTGAGGGAATTACTTCTTTGGGAAGAGGATGCTTTAATGGCTGTCATAGTCTAACCTACATTGCTTTACCTGAGGGAATTACTTCTTTGAGTGACTATTGTTTTGGATATTGTCGTAGTCTGACCAACATTATCTTACCTGAGGGAATTACTTCTTTGGGGGACTATTGTTTTGAATATTGTCGTAATCTAGCCAGTATTACCTTACCTGCAACGTTAAAGGAAGTATATGATAATACCTTCAAGGACGCAATGCAACAGAAAAGAATAATTATAAAAGCAACAACACCACCTAATGTCTTAGGTGGAGGTTATGACTTAATAGACTCTAATTACACATTATATGTACCCAAAGGCACGTTGGCTACTTATAAAAATACATATCCATGGAGTCGTGCTGGAGCCTTCTATGAAGGGAAACCTATTGAATCGATAAAGTTACCATCGGATATATCTTTTGAAAAAACTGAAAAGAAAAAAGTAACATTTTCGGTTTTACCAATCGATGCAAATCAAGAGTGTTTGAAATGGAGTAGCGATAACTCTACCGTAGTCAGTGTTGATGAAAAAACGGGAGAGATTACAGCTCTTAAAGTCGGTGATGCAACCATTACTGCTACAGTGGATGATGGCTCAGGCATTTCAGCCTCTACTATAGTACATGTAACTCCACTCAAAGTTCATGCGATGCAATTTGCTGAGCCGAAAATAACGGTTAGTGGAATAAAAACAGAAAAGTTGACACTTACTCTAAACTCGCCAGAGGTAGACAATAAAGCGATTAAGTGGACGAGCAGTGATAATAGTATCGTGACAGTTGAAGAGAACACAGAAGCCTCTTATCCTTTGGAAGCAATCGTTTCTACTCATAAAGTAGGCACAGCGATTATCACGGCAGAAGCACAAGACGGATCTGGCATTTCAGCGACCTGCGAAGTAGAGGTTACCCAATTGCAGGTAAGTGATATAGAACTCATCACTATGAGCGCAATAAAGACGATTCCGACCTTATTGGAGGCTAATGTATTGCCTGTGGAGGCCAATAATAAAAAACTGACGTGGACGAGCTTGACACCAAATATTGCTACCATTACAGAGGACGGAACGATTACGGGTCTGAAGATGGGTACTGCACAAGTGAAAGCTACGACAATGGATGGCTCCAATATCTCGAAGACATTTGATGTGCTGATTACAGGTCTGTCTATCAGTTCCATCACTTTGCCGTCAGAATCATCAATCACCAAGACTGATAATCAGAAATTGGAATATACAATATTTCCAGCTGCATCTGACAATCAAAATTTAAAATGGAGCAGTAATCATACAGACATTGCAAGCGTGGATGAAAATACGGGAGTAATCACTGCTCATAAAGTTGGTGATGCAATTATTACTGCTACTGCAACAGATGGCTCAGAAATTTCAGCATCTACGACTATTCATGTGACACCTTTAAAGGTTAGTAATATTGATATAGAAAAGGAAATCAAACTCCTTCGAACAACTTCTACCCCGTTAGCAGCTACAATAACTCCTGAGTTAGCTGACGACAAGAGGTTGTCATGGGCAAGTGAAGATGAAAGTATTGCTACTGTAACCCAAGAAGGTGTTGTAAGGGGTGTGAATGTCGGTACGACTAATATCACGGCAACTGCTATGGATGGTTCGGGAGTATCTTCTACTTGTAAGGTGACCGTGAATCCTGTTACCATCAACCTCTCTACAAACACCGTCAACCTGCAAAAAGGATCAGAATATGTTGAGCAGACTGCCACTGTTCTTCCGGAGAACTACGAACATAAGGATGTGGTTTGGACAACATCTGGTAATGGAGTGACAAGTGTGGATAAAGATGGACATATTACTGCCAACAAGCCTGGTGTTGATACGCTGAGGTGTTCATTGAGCTATGATAGCCATATCTATTCAGAATGCCGGGTTATCGTTTATGAAGACAACGTGGTGTATGTCGGAGGGCTCTACTATCTCTTGAAAGGTACGACGGATGATACACGAGAGGCTACGGTGACCAGTATCTATGGCGGCAAGAATACTTCGCTTGATGCTAAGAATGTGGCGCAGTACTACTCTGGTACTATCAATATTCCGGAGACCATTATCTATGATGGTAATAAATATACGGTACGTAAAGTGGGAAGCTACGCTTTCAACTGCCAGAACGAGTTGCAGAGTATCTACATCCCTCGTACGGTAACAGAGGTTGAACCTCATGCTGCCATTAAGGCGGAGAAACTGAACCGTGTGAATGTGGCTGACGAGAGTGAACTCGTGAACATCGGCGAAGAAGCATTCAAATGTTGTACTGGTTTGAAACGTTTCACGTTTGATGGTACATCCCTGAAGATGAACAGCATAGATAAGGCTGCTTTCAGAGAGTGTACTGCCTTGGAACGCTTTACTTGGATGGGTAATACAACGGTAAAGACCATCGGACATAGTGCTTTCTACGATTGCCCGGCTTTGGAGAAGGTGCTGTGGAACGGTAAGAGTGAACTGAAGACCATTCAGGATTACGCTTTCTTCAAGTGTATCTCGCTCAACAACTTCGAAATGCCGAACACGACATTGAGTGTGGGTAACTCTTCGTTCCGCTACAATGCGAGCCTGACCAATATCCACCTCTCTACCTCGCTCAACTATATCGACGAGTATGCTTATGGTGAGTGTGGATTCAGCCAGATTACGCTTCCTGAGTCGCTGGCAAACATCCAGGCTGGTGCGTTCATCAACAATGACTTCTTGCAGGAGATAATCTTGCCGGAACGTCTGCAGGGTCTTGGTTCTGCTGCATTCGAAAACAACTCGAAGCTGGAGTCGGTGACTTTCCATACAGCTATCGAGACCATGACCATCGGTAACAATGCATTTAACCAGTGCCCTATATTAAATAAGGTATATATCACCAACATGAATAGCTTTGCGCAGACCAACTTCAATAATGCCAAGGCAAACCCTGCCAACACATCGCAGCATATCTATGATGCCAACGGCAAGGAGATCATCAACGTGGTGTTGCCTAAGGGTACAAAGTATGTCAACAACAATGCATTCAACGGCTGTGCTTTCATCGAGAGTATCGAAATGCCGGCAACTATGGATCATGTAAACGATGATATCTTTGTGGGCTGCTCGGCTTTGAAGGATGTTTATTGTTACGCAGAGGAAGTGCCGGAGTTTATCGGTGTGAACGATCCGACAAACATGGATGAAGTGTTCCAGAATGCTACACTCCATGTGCCATTCGGTTCGGAAAGCCTCTACCAGAAGGATACTTCATGGTGGGGTAAGTTTACAAAACTCCTGGGTTGCGAGCCAAAGCCGACAGCTGTAGTGGAGAAGATAGACTTGAGTACTCTTACCGTAAATGTAAAGGCTGGTGAGAATTACAACGAACAGAAGTTGACAATCTATCCGGCTGAGGCTGCCAATGTGCGCATCAAATATTCTACAGCCGACAGAAAGGTGGCTGACATTGATGAGAATGGTGTAATCAAGGGTGTTGCTCCGGGTGTAACTACCATCTACTATACTGCGAATGACGGTAATGGCGTAACTTCTGAATGTAAGGTCATCGTCAGAAATCCTGAAGTAGAGTATGTGGGTGACATCTACTATCTCTTTGATAAGGCGAAGAAAGAAGCTACCGTAACCAGTATCTATGGCGGCAAGAACAAGTCGCTTGAAGCAGAGAAGGTGGCACAGGTTTATACCGGTACGGTAAGTATTCCGGAGCAGACAACCTTCAATGCCGTGACTTATGACGTGAAGAAGGTGGGCGGTTATGCATTTACTTGCCAGAACGAACTGCAGGCGCTGCGTGTGGGTGCTTTCGTAGAGAAGATAGAAGATAATGCTGCTACCAAGGCGATGAACCTGAACCGCGTAACTGTGGCTAATGCCAGCCAGTTGGTTACTGTCGGCAAGCGTTCTTTCATGGATTGTGCAGGCTTGCAGCATGTCCTTTTCGAGGGTACAACCCAATATCTCGATGTCATTGATACGGCAGCATTCAAGAACTGTGCTAAGTTAGAGGATGTCATCTGGGAAGGAAAGAGTACGCTGCGACTCATCGGTGACTCTGCTTTCTATTGTGACAGCAAGTTGGAGACCGTGAAGTGGAATGATAAGTGCGACCTGAAGATTATTGACAACTACGCTTTCTACAAGTGTAGCTCGCTCAATCACTTCATCATGCCAAATTCTACTTTGAGCGTGGGCAAGTATGCTTTCCGCTATGATGCAGGTTTGACAGATATCCAGCTCTCAACATCTCTGAGCATTATCTATGATTATGCTTTCGGTGAGTGTGGATTCAGTCAGCTCGTACTACCGGAGTCTCTGAAGTCGATGCAGGCAGGTGCGTTCATCAATAACAGTAATCTTGCTGATATTACGATTCCAAAGAAGACGGAAGGTATTGGCGCCGGTGCGTTTGAAAACTGTTCTGCTTTGGAGAATGTGACATTCAAGACACATGAAACCAAGCTGACTGTGGATAAGAATGCATTCAACCATTGCGCTGTTTTGAGCAAGGTGAACATAGATTATCTGGATGATTGGGCTCACATCAACTTCCAGAATGCTGCGGCTAATCCGGCAAGTACGGCTCATCGCCTCTACTTGAATGGAGAGGAGATGGTAGATGTTGAATTGCCTGTTGGTACAAAGTATATTGGCAACAATGTATTCAACGGCTGTTCTGACATCAGGACTTTGAAGATTCCTGCAACCGTAGAGCATGTGAATGACAACATCATCGCAGGCTGCTCTTCTCTTACAGATGTCTACTGCTATGCAACGAAGGTTCCTTCATTCATCGGTACGGAAGATCCTTCTAGTATGAACGATGTGTTCCGCAAGGCAACGCTTCATGTTATCTATGGCAATGAAGAGGCTTACAAGGCTGATGCATGGTGGAAACGATTCTACAAGATTGAAGGATGTAAGGATCCGGGTGTTGAGGATGTGAAGGTTTCTAGTATCACGATCAGCCAGACTGAGATTACGTTGAAACCAGATGATACTTTGCAGTTGGAAGCAACGGTTTATCCTACAGAAGCAGCCAACAAGTCGGTTATCTGGAAGAGCAGTAATGAAGATGTGGTTATCGTGACAGATGAAGGCTTCGTCCTGGCGGTAGCAGAAGGTGAGGCTGATGTTACGGTTGCTTCGGCTGAAAACAGCGAAATCAAGGCGGTTTGCCATATCAAGGTTGAGAAGGAAAAGGAACCTGAAGTTCCTATTGTGCAGATCAAGTTTGAGGAATCTCCTGTGACAATCGCCTTGGGAGAAACAAAGAAACTGAATGTAATCTTCAATCCTGTGAATGCAACCAATAAGGAACTTGACTGGGTATCAGCCAAGAGTTCGGTTGTAGAAGTTGATAAGGAAGGTAATATCCTGGGTGTCAGTGAGGGTAAGGCTATCGTCTCAGCCAAGACCAAGGACGGTTCTAATCTGACGATTAACTGTGTGGTAACAGTTATTCCTTCTACAGGCATCAGCAACATCACAATGGGTGAAGTGAAACTGATTGTCAACAACCGACATCTGAAGGTTGAGGGACTTGCTGATCACGAGGTAATCCAGGTTGTGAATTCTATCGGCTTCACTGTATATCGTGGAACTGATCATGAGGTAGACTTGAATGCTTCTGGCATCTATATCGTAAAGATGAGAGGCAAGACCATCAAGTTTAATGTGAAGTAACATCAATCATAAAAACAATAAAGCCCGGTAGGAAGTTTTTCCTGCCGGGCTTTTTGTCGACTTATATATGAGGGCTATTTTTACAGCAATTCCGGAAGCTGGAAGAGCTTCACGCTGTTGCTGCCTTTGATGAGGATGTAATGGTCGTGAGGCTGGTTCGCCTTGAGTGCGTCCTTCACTTCCTCTACATTCTGGAACTTGCGGTAGCTGCATGGAATATCCTTGAACTCATCGCCTACCAGCCATACATTCTCCAGACCGGCTGCCTGCAACTGGTCTACTACCTTCTGGTGCTCCTCGTGGCTCACTTCGCCGAGCTCGCCCATCTGTCCGAGAATCGCCATCTTATGAGGCACATCCATCACGCGGAAGTTCTCGATGGCGGCTGCCATGCTCGATGGGTTGGCATTGTAGGCATCCACCACCAGCTTGTTGTGCGCCGTCTCTTCCAATTGCGAACGGTTGTTGCTTGGGATGTAGTTCTCCAGGGCATGATCTATCTGCTGTGGCTTCACATCGAAATGAAGACCGATGGTGATGGCGGCAAGCATGTTGTCGATGTTGTAAGAGCCGATGAGATGAGTTTGAACCTCATGCCAGTCGAAACTCTGGGTGCGCCAGCGGAACTTCAGAAATGGAGCGCAGGAGATGACTTCTCCCCATACATCGCAGTTCTCATCCTTGCCGTAGGTGATGAGGCGGTTGATGTTGCGCTGCTCAGCCATCTGCATCAGATGCTCGTTGTCGGCATTGATGAAGACGAGGGCATCGTTGGCTGCGAGGTAATCATAGAGTTCTCCCTTGGTCTTCTTTACGCCTTCGAAGCTGCCGAATCCCTGCAGGTGGGCACGGCCTACGTTGGTAATCATACCGCAGGTTGGCTCCACGTATTCCACGAGTTTTCGGATGTCATTAGGATGGGAAGCACCCATCTCTACAACGGCAATCTCATTCTCTGGTGAGAGACGGAAGAGCGTCTTTGGTACGCCTACGTCATTATTGAAATTGCCCTGGGTAAACATCACGTTGAACTTCTCGCCGAGAACGGCAGAGACGAGTTCCTTGGTGGTGGTCTTGCCGTTGGTTCCGGTGATTCCTACTACAGGAATATCGAAGTGGCGGCGATGCTCACGGGCTAATTCCTTGAAGGTGGTGAGGCAATCCTCTACGAGGATGTAGCGCTCGTCGCCTTCCTTGGCATACTCTTTTTCATCAACAATCACATAGGCACAGCCTTTCTCCAAAGCCATGTCGGCAAACTTGTTGCCATCAAACGATGCGCCCTTTAAAGCCAGGAAGATGCTGCCCTTTGGGCAGTCGCGGCTGTCAGTGGTAATCACTGGGTGCGCTTGGTAAATCTGATAGAGTTCTGAAATATCCATAGTCTATAACTGTTATTTTGGGTGCAAAAGTAATCTAAATTATGGACATAACAAACAATTTTCCCAAAAAATGATGGTAATCTCGAATATTCTTTCTATTTTTGCAGAAATATTCGATGAATCTTTAGAAAGTGAGGTCGGAATGGGCATCAGAGATGAAAGAGAAAAAGTGAAAGTGAGGAAGGAAAAGCTTGGTGGCTATTTCTTCAGTTTATCCCAGTTGACTTTTACGGGGACTGGGGTAGGAGGTTTCTTGCCGTTGCTGAAAGGTGAAGCTACGGTCGGTGATGTCTCTGTATTAATTTTTGGTGTTTTGGCTACAGCTGTTTTTGCAGGTATAGCTAATAAAATTTTAAAATATTGATTATATGAGTTATTTAGCATTATTTTTTCTGATTTGCTGTATCGTCGGTGGAAGTTTTTTAGCTTGGTTATATACAAAACCAGGCGAGAAATGGTTGAAAG
>ERZ1027255.446-NODE-446-length-13658-cov-7.073146_pt1 | contig 13658 bp, 8 predicted proteins | sample MGYA00519261_ERZ1027255 | MGnify/ENA primary metagenome ERZ1027255 (study PRJEB26926, sample SAMN06164399) | human gut metagenome | biome: ENVO:00009003; feature: ENVO:2100002; material: ENVO:00002003 | host: Homo sapiens | place: USA | collected 2012 ...
TCCGTCCTGGTCAATGCCAAGAATCTCTGGTATTTTATCTCCTACATTCATAATTATATATTATTTAAAAGTTATACTATTCTTCTATCTATTATTTCTTCCTTTTCACCCCTCTTACTGCCTCACTTTCCAATGGATTCTCGGGCCAAAAATGCTTGGGGTAGCGGCGCTTCAGCTCCTTGCGCACCTCGAAATAGGTGGATTGCCAGAAACTGGCGAGATCCTGCGTAAGCTGAACGGGCTTGAAACCCGGAGAGAGCAACTCCAGCAACAGAGGCTGCCTGCCATCATCAACAGCTGGCGTCTGAGTCATTCCGAAGCACTCCTGCAGCCGGACACTGAGGATGGGAGCCTCGGCTCCCTGGCGATAGTCGATGCGGATATGACTGCCCGATGGAACCACGATGTGGGTGGGTGCGAGGCGGTCTATTTCCTGCTGCTGCTCGTATGGAATCTGTGCCCAAAGGATTTCCTGGAGATTGAGCTTCCTGAGTTCGGCGGTGCTCGTCTTGAGCTTTCCGCCCTGGTCCAGATAGAAGGGCAACCATTCGCCGGCTGTCTCCATCAGGTGCGCGGTGGACAGATCGGGCAACTCCATTTCCGGGTGCCACGCTCTTACCTGCGCCACTCTCCGCTGCAACCGCTGAACGTCTTCGTTCCAATCCAGCATGCTGAGTCCTTCCTTCCGGATGGCGGTGCAGAGGATATGGATAATCTGCTGTTTGTCGGCATCCTGGAGCGGTTTGCTATCTACCACCAGGGTTCCGATGCGTCGCTCTCTCTGCATCCTGATCATTCCCGCCTTACTGTCCCACGAGATGTTGTCGAACTCATGGGTAGGAAGGTCGTTGATGTTTACGGGAGCCGAGAGAAACACCCTGCCTGCCTTTCCTGAAGATGGAAGTGGGGTGGAAGCATTCGTGCCCGACGGCTGGGCTGATACATTGAGCGAGGCGATGGCGAGCCATTGCTGCGCCGACATTGCATCGCTTGAATCGATGAAGATTGTCTTGCCGTTCGACATTCTGAAATGTCCGATATTATCGATTGCCATGGCGATGCGCTCAGGATAGGCTAGGGCAATCAGTCTGCCCACCTCCTCTGCATTCACCGGCTCATTGTCTTCCTTTACCTTAAGCATCCTTCGGTATTCCTGGGCTATCTGGGCGATGCGAGCCCATCTGCCCAGACTGTTTTTCTGTCGCTGCGAACGGAGGATGGAGAGGCGCAGCGACATATCCGAATCCTCTGAGTCGCTCATCGGGTCTTTCTCTTCCAACAGGGCGGCAACGTCGCAGGCTAGAGCTTTGAGCGCAGAAGATTCTGAACTCATCATCATCTTGGCGATGCGCGGATGACAAGGCAATGTTGCCATCTTCCTGCCCAATGGGGTGATGCTGCCATCCGGTTCTATCGCTTCAAGAGAAAGAAGCAATTCCTTGGCATTGAGAAGGTTACTGCTTGATGGTGGGGTAAGCCAGAGCAGCGACTGGGGATTGTTCTCGCCAAAGGCTGCAATATCGAGCACCATCGATGTAAGGTCAGCTTCTTCTATCTCCGGTCGGCGCTGGTCTTCCATCAGATGTTCCGAGGTCTGAGTCCACAACCGGTAGCAGATTCCTTCTGCCACTCGTCCGGCTCGTCCTCTTCTCTGGGTTGCCATATCCTTGCTGATGGTAACGGTTTCCAGGTGGCTCAATCCCGTTCGGGCATCGTAAACCAGTTTTCTGCAGATTCCGGAATCCACCACGATCCTCACGCCTTCGATGGTAAGTGAGGTTTCTGCGATAGGCGTGGCGAGCACGATCTTTCTTTCTCCCTCACGGGATGGGGCGATGGCGAGGTGCTGCTTCTCTGGTGGAAGGTTGCCGTAGAGCGGATAAACCTGATGAACGGAAAGCTTGGAAGAGTCCAATATCTCCTTGCATTTCAGAATCTCCGACTGCCCCGGAAGGAAAGCCAGAATATCGCCCTCGTGCTTATTGGCTGCCTTGAGGATGGTAGCCGCCACCTCTTTATATATATCGTATCGCGCAATATCGGTCTCAGAATAAACGGTCTCTACGGGGAACATCCGTCCTTCGCTCTCTATCAATGGTGCCTGAAGAGCCTCGCAGATGGCAGAAGCATCGATGGTAGCCGACATGATGATGATCTTCAAATCGGGTCGGATGATTTCCTGTGCCTGTCGGGTGAGAGCTAGCGCCAGGTCGGAGTTGATGCTTCGCTCGTGAAACTCATCGAAGATGACAGCGCTCACTCCTTCGAGCGTGGCATCATGGATGAGCATCCGGGTAAGGATTCCCTCGGTGAGCACCTCGATGCGGGTTTCTGAAGAAACCTTGTTCTCGAAGCGTACCCGGTAACCCACGGTCTTGCCCACGGGTTCGCCCAAGATGCTTGCCATTCGTTCAGCTATCTGACGGGCAGCAAGGCGGCGTGGTTCCAGCATCAGAATCTTTCCCTGTGGGGTGGCTCCGAGGAGGGTGAGTGGAAGCACGGTGGATTTTCCGGCTCCCGGCGGAGCGGTAACAACAAGGTTTGCCGACTCCTTCAGGGTGCTGTTGATGGCGTCGGCTATCTGGAAGGCAGGAAGATGACCTGCCTGCTGTTTGATTCTATCGTAATTCATACTGCAAAGATACACATTATTTTTGTGATGGGCAAATGATTAGAAAGGTAATGCATGAGAATGGCGAATCTTGTAGATTTTTTCCCTTATTTGGTTCCATTTGGCAAAGACCAGGTAGCCAGATACGACTGCCAGATAGAGAAGCATCAACTGAAGGAGCGACAGATGGAGATGGTCTATGCTGGCGCCCGGTAACAAGCTGGTAAGCCTAAAGGCGGTGTTAGTGGCCTGGGTAATGCTGGCAAGTACTGCTGCTACATGTTGCATCAGCCAGATGCCGACGGTGGCAAGGCTGGAAATGTAGGTAAGGGGAGAAAGCAGCAGGAGCAGGGCACAAAGATAGAGGATGAGGGTGGCTGCCGGGATGGCGATGAAGCTGGTGAGCAGGGAGTAGCAGGATATTCTGCCGAAATAATAGACGATGAGCGGAAGCGTACCTATCTGTGCCGCCAGGGATACGCTGAATAATCCCCAGAGGCAACGGATGATCTTGCCGTGGGATTTGAGCAGGCCGAAGAGTGGAGGATAGAACATGAGGATGGAAGCCACGGCGAGAAAGGACATCTGGAAACTGATGTCGAAAAGATGGAAGGGATTCAGAAACAGCATGATGACATAGGCTAGCGCCAGGGTGTTGAGCGAAAGGTCGGGGCGCAGGGCTAACAGGCAGAAACTGTAGATGCTGAGCATAGAGGCTGATCTGACGGCACTAGGGGGAAAGCCGATAAAGACGACATACGCCCATACGGCAACGAGGGACAGGGCAATGGTGGGTCTGGAACGGTGCTTTCCGCCTAGAAGAATCACGAAGAGCTGGAAGATAATGCCTATGTGCAAGCCGCTAACTGCCAGTATATGACTTGTGCCGGAGATGGAAAAACTCTCCTTGGTTTCCCGGTCGAGTGAACCCTTGTCGCCCATCGCCATCGCAGAAATCACGGCGAAATCCTGTCCGTCGATATGACAAGTATGCAGCTGCTGTTCCAGCTGCTGGCGGAAGGAACGACTTGCCAGGATGGTGCGGTCGATGGGGGAGAGTGACTGGTAGGTCATGATGCTGCCAGGTGCTTTCGTCTTATCGATATGATGGGAGGTGATGAAACCGCCCAGACAGAACAGGCAGAGCGACAGAAGGAAGCTCTGAAGAAGGACCAGCTGCTTGATTTTTCTGAAGAAGAGCCGGAAAAGCTGACGGTTTTCATTGAGTACATAGCAGCAGCCGGCTAAGGCTATGGCAATGATGGCTGCAATGAGCCAATAGCGCGTGTAGAAGTAATCATAGCTGTATCTGGCTGTGATGATGCTAAGTGATAGTATGAGGCTGAAGAACATCAGCGGAGTGACTGGGAGTCTTTTATTTCTGTCCATTTTAGCCGTGTTTTCAGGTTCGTTTAAAAAAGAGAAGCCTGACAAAAGGTTGGGATAGTCCAACTCTCTTATCGGGCTTCTCATATATATATAATAATGTATAAGCCTGCCTGGAAGCAGGAATACATCATTTCGGAAGATTATTCTCTCTTGAGATTACACTCTCTTGAGATTATTTGCCGAATCCGAAGATACGCTTGATGAATTTCTTCACAGGATTATCGTTCTTCTGTGGATTGACAACAGGAGCGTACTTGCGAGGACCGGAATTCTCAGTTCCCTTCTTCTGCTGGTTCTGAGGAGCAGCGCCCTGTCGCTTCTGCTGGTTCTGCTGGGCGCCACCCTGCTTCTTCTGGGCTACGCCTCTGCCTCGGCCATTGCTTCCAGGACGAACATTGTTCTCATTGCCTGGGCGCTGGTTGCCGTTAGACTGCTGATTGCCGTTCTCGTTGTTGCGCTGCTTATTGTTGTTGCGGCGCTTGTTGTTATTGCGATTCTTCTGCTCGCCGTTGCGCTGCTCAGCGTATCTCTGTTCATTGTTCTTGAACTCTCCATTCTTCTGTGCGCCATTCTCTCCATTCTTCTGTGCACCATTCTCTCCATTGTTCTGAGGAGTCTTTTCCTGACGCTCGTTTGGCTTGTTTGGCTTGCGCTTGTGCGAAGTCTGGTCGCGGTCTTTCTGTCTGCGGCTCTTGGCGCTGGTCTTGCTCTTGCCCTCGCCGTTGCTGTTATTATTGTCGCCGCGATTGCCGCCGCGGTTGCCGTTGCGGTTGTTTCCGCCCTGCTTTCCGCCCTTGCCCTTTCGACCATTGTTGCGTTTTGAAGGCTTGTTGAGCTTGATGTATTCAGGGCCTTCGCCGCAATCTTCCGGCAGAGGCATCTTCTCTACCACCTTCTCCAGGAACTTCTCGATCTGCTGGAACCAGTACTGGTCTTCCTCGTTGACGAAGGTGATGGCTCTACCATCGCGGTTGGCACGGGCTGTACGGCCGATGCGGTGAACATAATCCTCTGTATCGTGAGGAACGTCATAATTGATGACCATCTCGATATCATCAATATCGATTCCACGAGCCACGATATCCGTAGCAACCAGTACGTCGAACTGACCGCTCTTGAACTTGAACATCACATCATCGCGCTCTGCCTGCTCCAGGTCGGAGTGCATTGCACCGCAGTTGATGCCAATCTGCTGAAGGGCAGCAGCCAGCTGCTTCACCTTCATCTTGCTGCCGCTGAACACGATGACGCGCTTCATATCGCCAGCCTTGAAGATATCCTTGATGATGGTCATCTTCTGGGTCTCGTAACAAACGTAAGCCTCCTGCTTGATCTTCTCGGCAGGCTTGCTTACGGCAAGCTTGATCTCTACAGGATCCTTGAGCAGGGCCTTGGCAAGTTCCTCAATCTTCTCAGGCATGGTGGCAGAGAACATGATGGTCTGGCAGGTCTTTGGCAACTTGGAAGCGATGGTATTGATGTCTTCTGAGAAGCCCATGTCGAGCATGCGGTCGGCCTCATCGAGAATGAAGAAGCTTACCTTGCTCAGATCTACATTACCCAGGGAAATGTGGGTGATGAGGCGACCTGGAGTAGCAATCACGACATCAGCACCCATGCGGAGGCTCTTCAGCTCCTGATCGTAGCGGTTGCCGTCGTTGCCGCCATAAACAGCCACGCTGCTCACATCCTGCAGGTAGTAGCCGAAGCCCTGCATGGCCTGGTCTATCTGCTGGGCTAACTCGCGGGTTGGCGACATGATGACGCAGTTGATGGCGTCTTTCGGATAGCCGCCATCATCAAGTTTGCTCAATACTGGGAGCAGATAGGCTGCTGTCTTACCCGTTCCGGTCTGTGCCACGCCCAATACGTCGTGACCTTCCAATATCTCAGGGATACATTTTTCCTGTACAGGGGTGCAAGTGTCGAAGCGCATGTCGTATAATGCGTCGAGCACGTTGTCATTCAAATCTAATTCGTCGAAATACATTCTTTTCCTTTCTTTTGTTGACCATTGAGCCGGATGGATCTTCATCCGCTCCAATGGTCAAGGTTCTTTGTTTCAATGTTTAATTACCTCGGAGCCTTGCGGTAGCAGAAGTAGGCAACGAAGGCGAAGATGATGTTCGGCAACCAGGCGGCAAGTGCCGGAGGGAAGTTTGCCTGGATGGCAAAGGTTGCCGATACGGTTTGCAGCATGATGTAGCCGAAGCTCAGTGCAAGACCGATTCCCAAAGATAAGCCCATTCCTCCCTTACGCTTGCGCGATGAAAGCGACACTCCGATGATGGTGAGGATGAAGGAGGCAAACGAGGCGGCGATGCGCTTGTGGTATTCTACCTGATACTGCACCACATTGCCCGAACCGCGGTTGATCTGCTTGGAAATATACTCCTTCAGTTCCGGACTGGTGAAGGTTTCCTGCTGACCCTTGGAATAAACCAGGTCGGTAGGCTCCATCGTAATCAGCGTATCCTTCTGCGCTCCGCTGGTGATGTGTTCCTTCATACCTTTCAGCTGGCGCACCTTCCAGTTGCTCAATTTCCAGTGGTATTTGCTGTCGGAGATCGTATCATACTGAATCTCCATCGCCGTAAGGTGGCTTACGAGTTTCTTGTCCTGGAACTTGTCGAGGCAGAATCCGTAACCTCGCTTCGAGTTGTTGTCGTAGTGCTGCATATAGGCAATTACGCCCTTATCTACCTGCAGCTGTACGTTTTCGGCAGAAGTATTCTTCTTCTTGTTCTTGTACATCGTCTCAAAGTTCTGGCGTACTACCGTGCCGTGAGGAATCACGTAGGCAGAGAGTACATAGCTCAAGGCTGAGAGCATGATGCAGGTGATGAGGTAAGGACGAAGGAGTCGCTTGAAGGAAACACCTGATGCCAGAATGGCGATGATTTCAGAGTTGCCTGCCAGCTTCGACGTGAAGAGGATGACCGCCACAAACACGAACAACGCACTGAAGAGGTTGGCGAAGTAAGGGATGAAGTTGGCATAATAATCGAAGATGATGGCCTTGGCCGGTGCATGATACTCCGTGAACTTCGCCAGGTTCTCATTGAAGTCGAACACGATGGAGATGGAGATGATCAGTGCAATCGAGAAGAAGTAGTAGCCTACGAACTTCTTGATAATGTACCAGTCTAACCGCTTGATGTATCTCAGTGGGTTGAGATACCTGAGCACCCTGAGGAATCGCAGCTTGTGCCCGATCCAGCCTAGAATGCGGGCTATGCGCTGCAGGATGGCAATGAGCCAGCCGAAGCGAGATTCGAAGGCTCTGCCCATCTTGAGCAGTCTGCGATGTTTTCTGATGTATTTATAATCTTTCATCATTTAATGTAAAATATGTATAGGAGCATCCTATAAAGTTCAATGCTCAACGCTCAAGCTAGATTCGACGGCCGAGCTGATCGATGATAGAGCGTTTCCACTCTACGAAGTCGCCCTGCTCGATATGATGGCGCGCATCTGTAACGAGACGGAGATAGAACGAGAGGTTGTGGATGCTGGCAATCTGCATGGCAAGGAGCTCCTGGGCCTTGAAGAGATGGTGCAGGTAGGCCTTGGTGGTTATCTGGTCGATGTCGCAGCCGTCTGGATCCACTGGACTGAAATCCATCTCCCACTTCTTGTTGCGCATGTTCATCGTACCATTATAGGTAAAGAGCATCGCATTGCGGCCGTTGCGGGTTGGCATTACGCAGTCGAACATATCAACACCGCGCTCTATGGCCTCGAGCAGGTTCTGGGGAGTTCCTACACCCATCAGGTAGCGAGGCTTGTCCTTTGGAAGAATCTCATTCACCACCTCGATCATCTCATACATCACCTCGGTAGGCTCGCCTACAGCAAGACCGCCGATGGCATTTCCGTCGGCTCCCTTGTCGGCAATGTACTTGGCTGCTTCGCGGCGCAGCTCTGGGAAAGTACAGCCCTGGACGATAGGGAAGAGGCTCTGCTGATAACCATAGAGAGGTTCAGTCTCGTCGAAGCGCTTGATGCAGCGGTCGAGCCAGCGCTGGGTCATCTCCAGACTCTTCTTCGCATACATGAAGTCGCTTTGTCCGGGAGGACACTCATCGAAAGCCATCATGATGTCGGCACCGATGATGCGTTCTGTATCCATCACGTTCTCAGGAGTGAAGAAATGCTTGCTGCCATCGATGTGGGAACGGAACTCGCAGCCCTCTTCTCTGAGCTTGCGGATTCCGGTAAGCGAGAATACCTGGAAGCCGCCGCTGTCGGTGAGGATAGGGCGGTCCCAGCCGTTGAACTTATGCAGTCCGCCTGCCGCCTTGATGACTTCGAGTCCCGGGCGCAGGTAGAGATGGTAGGTGTTTCCCAGGATGATCTGGGCCTTTACCTGCTGGCGCAATTCTTCGAAATGTACACCCTTTACGCTGCCCACAGTTCCCACAGGCATGAAGATCGGAGTCTTGATCTGTCCGTGGTCGGTGGTGATGATGCCGGTGCGAGCATCGCTTGCCTTATCTGTTACTTGTAGTTCAAATTTCATTTCTTTTCTTTTTTGTCTTTTTCAGGAATGGTGAAGTCGATAGGGTGCTTTACCTTCTCGTCGGTGAGGGCAAACTCCCAGACATCTGCTACATCTTCTACATAATGGAACTCTACGCCCTTGAGATACTTTTCTGGAATGTCGAGGATGTTCTTCTTGTTTTCCTTGCAGATCACGATGTCGGTAATGCCGGCACGCTTGGCTGCCAGGATCTTCTCCTTGATGCCTCCCACTGGGAGCACCTTGCCGCGAAGGGTAATCTCGCCGGTCATGGCTATGTTCTTGCGAACCTTGCGCTGGGTGATGGCCGAAGCAATACTGGTGGCAATGGTAATACCTGCCGAAGGACCGTCTTTTGGCGTTGCACCTTCGGGTACGTGGATATGGATGTTCCAGTTTTCAAAGATGCGGTAATCCACGCCTAGCAGGTCGATATGCGCCTTGATGTATTCCAAGGCGATGATAGCCGATTCCTTCATCACATCTCCCAGGTTACCGGTCAGGGTAAGCTTGCCCTGTCGTCCCTTGCTCAGAGAGGTTTCGATAAAGAGAATCTCTCCGCCCACAGAGGTCCATGCAAGTCCTGTTACTACTCCTGCATAATCGTTGCCCTGATAGATGTCGCGGGTGAATGGGGCGGTACCGAGAATCTCCTTCAGGTCTGCTGCGGTGATGGATGGCTTCTCCAATTCCTTGGAATAGGCGAGCTTGTAGGCCATCTTGCGCAGTCCCTTGTTGATCTGTTTCTTGAGCTGGCGCACACCGCTTTCTCGGGTGTAGTGCTCGATGATGCCCTCGATGGCTGCCTTGTTGAAGCTTACCTTCGGGGTGAATTTGTCGAGACCTGTATTCTCCAATTCCTTCGGAATCAGGTGGCGCTTGGCAATCTCTATCTTCTCCTCCGTAATGTAGCCGCCTACTTCGATGAGCTCCATTCGGTCGAGCAAAGGACGTGGGATTGAGCTGATGTCATTGGCGGTTGCGATGAAGAGAACCTTAGAGAGATCGTAATCCACATCCAGGTAATTGTCGTGGAAGGTGTTGTTCTGCTCAGGGTCGAGTACTTCAAGCAAGGCTGACGCTGGATCACCCTGGTGGTTGTTGGCTGAAACCTTGTCTATCTCATCGAGGATGAAGACTGGGTTGCTGCTGCCTGCCTTGAGGATGTTCTTGACAATGCGGCCAGGCATGGCTCCGATATAAGTGCGGCGGTGACCGCGAATCTCGGCTTCGTCGTGCAGACCTCCCAGAGACATTCTTACGTATTTGCGCTTCATGGCCTTGGCAATGCTCTTGCCCAGACTGGTCTTGCCGACTCCCGGAGGACCATAGAGGCAGAGAATCGGACTCTGCATTCCACCCTTCAGGGATCTTACGGCAAGATATTCCAGGATGCGTTCCTTTACTTTCTCCATGCCGTAGTGGTCCTGGTTGAGAATCTTCTGGGCATGAGACAGGCTGAGGTCATCCTCGGTGTATTCGCCCCAAGGCAAATCTACCAGCGTCTGCAGATAGTTGAGCTGGATAGGGTAGTCTGGACTCTGAGGATGGATGTTGTCGAGTTTAGCTAACTCTTTCTGGAAAACCTTCTGGGTTGCCTCGTTCCATTTCTTGGTCTTGGCTTTTTCGAGCAGCTCCTTCTTTTCCGGACTGCTTTCGCCTTCGCCCAGCTCTTCCTTGATGTTCTTGATCTGCTGCTTCAGGTAATATTCCTTCTGCTGCTCGTCGAGATCAAACTGAGTCTTGTTCCTGATTTCATTTTGCAGGTAGAGCAGTTTCTGCTCCTTGTGCAAGGCCTTGAGTGCCTCTATCAGTCGCTCTGACAGCTTCTCCTGTTCCAGCATCTTGATCTTGTCTTCTGCCGTAAAAGGCAGGGAGGTGCAGATGAAGTTGCATTTCACGAAGCGATTGGTAATCTCATTGATCGCATAGACAGCCTCGTTTGGAATGTTCTCATTGTACTGAATGAATTTGATAGATTCCTCGAAGAAAGTTTGGGTCAATGCCTTGAACATAGGATCCTTGGCTTCCTTTTCGGTAGGCCAGGTCTCTGGCAGACTTTTTACATCTGCAAGATAGAATGGATCCTTATCTACTATCTTCTTCAGCTTGCATCGGCCTAAACCCTGCACGATGATGGTCTTCTGGTGCTCTTCGTTTGGCATGTTGATGACTCTCATCAGCTTGGCAAATGTTCCGGTTTCGTACAAGTCTTCCTGATTAGGTGAGTCTATGTCCGCATGCTTCTGGCAAAAGATGCAGAATACAGTTTCTGGATTTTGCTCCAGCATGTTTGCCAGCTCCTTGCTTTCCGCCCTGCCTATCAAGATAGGAGTAAGCACGGATGGAAAAACCACCAGGTCGCGAGTGCAGAGGGTAGGATAGATTCCTGCCTCCCTTTCTTGTATCAATACGGATGCATCGCCCTCAAAGTCGGCTATCATCTGGATTTGTGTATTCGAATTTCTGTTCATATTCTATTTGATAAACACTTTTTGGGGTGTATATGAATTTCTGTTCTATTTTGATAAACACTTTTTGGGGTGTATATTCTCTTGAATATATATTTATAGGGTGCAAAGTTAGTAATTTTTGCCGAGAATCCCATCGTTTTTTCCGAAAATCACCTCTTTATTAGATATTATTATTAATATAAGCAAGAAGACTGTAATAAAATGCTGATTTTTGCGTTACTATTTTAAAAGTAAAACTATGACTGGATTTAAATTCAAACAATTTGAGATTCATCAGGATCGTTGCGCCATGAAAGTGGGAACGGATGGTGTGCTGCTGGGGGCATGGGCACCTGGCGGTAAACGCATATTGGATGTCGGGTCGGGTACCGGACTCATTTCGCTGATGATGGCGCAGCGCTTCCCTGAGGCGCAGGTGCTGGGTATTGATATGGACGGAGAGGCTTGTGAGGAGGCTGCTGAGAATGTGGCTGCAAGTCCTTTTGCCGATCGTGTCGAAATAGAGTGCTGCCGATTGCAGGACTATCATTCTGAGGAGTCTTTTGATGCAATCGTAAGCAATCCTCCTTTCTTCTTGAATAGTCTAAAAAATCCAGACAGTAAACGTACGATGGCCCGCCATACGGATAGTTTGCCTTTCAGGGATCTTTTCAGGGGTGCAAAAATGCTACTGAGTGATGATGGCGTTTTTTCCGTGATTGTTCCTTCAGAGGTTCTTGAGGTGGTTGTGTCGGAAGCTTGTATGCTAGGTTTTTATCTTATCCGGCAGTGTGGCGTTAAGACTGTAGAGCGCAAACAGCCGAAACGTTATCTTCTGTCATTTGCAAAACATCGGTATAATGGAATGGAAAATACTATAAAAACAATGACCGATTCCGAGGGGAACCGGTCAGAGTGGTATGCGAAAATTACGGAAGAATTCTATATTTGGTAAGGGCTAGAGGTTCAGCTTTCTCTGTACGAGCTTGCTGATGGCTCCTACTCGTTTGCTTTGGCGCTGGATGTCTTTGTGAATGTCATCGCGTACAACATTGATGTCGTTGAAGAAATCGGCAAAGGCTGATTGGATGACGTTCGGCTTGCGCACACTCTTGTCTGCAAACGGATTTACAATCATCTTGATGCCTTTTTCTTCCATGTGCACATCTATGTCGGCGCCGGTCATCACAGGGTCGCCATCATAATGGATGACACCTGGCTTGCTGCGGGTGATGTGGAGCTTCTTGCACCGGAAAGACTTGATCTTCGAGTTTTTGTCGAGGGTCTTGTTGAACATGTCGAAACTAACCTGTGAAGCTTCGATGACATCAAACGGTTCCATGATGACTACATCCATCAGTCCGTCGCTCATAGATGCCTGTGGGGCAATATAGGCGTTGTTGCCGTATTGGGAAGCGTTGGCACATGAGATGAGAAACGCTTTATATTGTTTTGTTCCTGTCTCATCCTCCAGAGTATATGTTTCAGGCTCATATTTTAAGCCTTCTCTCAGGATGTTCTCTGCATAGCTGATCGGTCCACGCTTTCCGCTTTCTGCAAACTTCATACTGACAAAGGCGTCGAAGCCCATTCCGCAAGTGCAGAAGAATGGGTATTCGTTGATGACTCCGTAGTCTAGGTCGTGTATTTCGCAGGCGTTGATGATCTCAATGCTCTTCTTCAAGTTCATTGGCAACAGCAGGTGGCGCGCCAGGCCGTTTCCTGAGCCGCAAGGCAGAATGCCTAATGCTGAGTCGGAATGGACGAGGGAACGGGCTACCTCGTTCACAGTGCCATCGCCACCTACAGCCACCACGATGTCTGCGTGGTTGTCTCTGGCTTCGGCTGCCAGTTCTGAGGCGTGTCCTGGTCTTTCAGTCATTTTTATCTCGTACTCGAACTGCTCCTTGTCCAAAGTAGAATCTATCAAACTGGGAACCGCTGCTTTGCTGCTGGTTCCAGAAATCGGGTTCATGATGAAAACTATCTTTTTTTTCATATCTTAGTCAAGAAATTGTTTTTTAAATTGCAAAAGTAATAAAAATCCCTAAAATGGCAAGAAATATCTACTAAAAAAAGCATAAAAGTAAACTTTCTTAGGAAAAAAGCGGTTTTATTAATCTTTTTTTGTATCTTTGCAGCCTGAAACTAGAAAATAAATTAAAATAGAAATAAAGTACACCTATTATAATGGGACAATTACAAGAAAGATACAAGAATTATCGTGTACCTCAGAAGTATATGGAAGCCGGTGTGTATCCATACTTCCGTGAGATTACAAGTAAGCAGATGACAGAGGTAACTGACATCGACGGTCACAAGATCCTGATGTTCGGTTCTAATGCTTACCAGGGTTTGACAAATGATCAGCGTGTTATCGATGCAGCTAAGGCTGCTCTTGACAAGTACGGCTCAGGCTGTGCTGGTAGCCGCTTCCTCAATGGTACACTCGATTTGCATGTGCAGCTCGAAAAAGAGCTTGCTGAGTTTATGGGCAAGGATGAGACATTGTGCTTCTCTACTGGTTTCTCTGTAAACCAGGGCGTGTTGGCATGTGTTGTAGGCCGCGGTGATTATATCATCTGTGACGACCGTGATCATGCCAGTATCGTAGATGGCCGTCGTCTTTCATTCGCTACCCAGCTTCACTACAAGCACAACGATATGGAAGATTTGGAGCGCG
>ERZ1027255.451-NODE-451-length-13526-cov-39.910994_pt1 | contig 13526 bp, 10 predicted proteins | sample MGYA00519261_ERZ1027255 | MGnify/ENA primary metagenome ERZ1027255 (study PRJEB26926, sample SAMN06164399) | human gut metagenome | biome: ENVO:00009003; feature: ENVO:2100002; material: ENVO:00002003 | host: Homo sapiens | place: USA | collected 2012 ...
GCGGGTAGAGTAGGTCTTCACGGTAGCCTTGGTGTTCTGTACCATGATCATGCCGTTCTTGTCGTCGGCATTGGTAATGGCAAAGGCTGTCTTAGGCAGTCCGTCGAAGAATGCCTTCTTGGCGTTACGGTAGTTCTCGAATGTCTTGTGGTAATCGAGATGGTCGCGGGTGAGGTTGGTGAACAAGCCTCCGGCAAACTGCAATCCTCCGATACGCTTCTGTGCGATGGCGTGAGAAGAGCACTCCATGAAGGCATACTCGCAGCCAGCCTCTACCATCTTGCCCAGGAGCATGTTCAGCTCGATAGGGTCTGGGGTGGTATGGTCGGCAGGGATAGCCTCGTCTTCAATGTAGTTGCAGACGGTAGAGAGCAAGCCACACTTATGACCGAACTTGCGGAACATATTATATAATAAGGTGGCGATGGTAGTCTTACCGTTGGTACCTGTTACGCCTACCAGCTTGAGCTTTCTTGAAGGGTCACCGTAGAAGAGGGTTGCTACCTTGCCGACAGCATCCTCGGTCGACGCGACCTGAATGTAAGTTACGCCCTCCACTTTCTCTTCAGGCATGTCTTCGCACAAAACCGACTTTGCGCCCAGCTCCAATGCCTTTGGAATAAACTTGTGGCCGTCAACCTGCGTTCCCTTCATGGCAACGAAGAGATGACCTTCCTTAATCTTGCGAGAGTCGATGTTTACTCCCGACACCTCTACATCAGCATCGCCGATTACCTGAACCGGCTCGATGTTTTTGAGTAATTCTTGTAACTTCATATTCTGTTTCTGTTTTATATTCTATATATTTCTTTATCTACACCTTATTATATATAGGGCTTCAGATAACTTTTCTGAGTTTTATTCGAGTACAATGCTGCATACGGCACCCTTCTTGATGACCGTTCCCGGCACCAGACTCTGCTTCACTACCTTTCCTCTACCTATAATCTGGGTCTTGATGCCCCGGCTCTCCATGTTGTAGATGGCGTCTCGGGCTCCCATTCCGGTAATGTCAGGTACGATGCTCTTGCCGTATTGCTTCTCTCTGATGAGCTTGATGCTGTGGTTACCCACGCGCTCTGCCTTACCCCAGATAGGGTTGCCGTCGGCATAGCTGCCGCTCCAGTTGGCATTGGTCTTGATGCCGAGATGGCTGAGCACATAGTTGGCAGCAAGGATATTGCCTGTCTTTACGTCAGGAACGAAGACAGATGCTGAGTCGCGGGCATCTTTTACGTCAACCTTCAGACTCTGCGCCATAATGCCTTCTGAAATCTGATGGAAGACCTTTCCGCACATCGTACCACCCGAAGCTGGCAAACCGGATTTCTGTATGCAGACGATACAGCTGTAGCGTGGGGCGTCGGCAGGGAAGTAGCCTGCGAAACTGATGAGATAGCTCGTACCGCCACTCTTATATCCGCCGGCACCTTTTGAAATCTGGGCTGTACCCGTCTTTCCTGCCACTTTGAAGTTAGGCGAACCGGCTTTCTTTCCCAGTCCCACGCTTACCACCTGTTCCAGGATGGTTTGCAGTTCCTTGATGCTCTTCTCCTTGGCTATCTGCGGTCGCATTACCTCTGGAGGGAATTCCATGACGGTTTCTCCGTTCTTCACTACCTTGCTCACGAATCTAGGTCGCATCATCTTGCCGTTGTTGGCGATGGTGTTGTAGAAGGTGAGGGTAGAGATAGGCGGTATCTGGGTCTCATATCCGATACTCATCCATGGCAAACTGGTCTTTGCCCAGTTGTCATACTGTCCGTTCTTGTTTCTGTGCGGCATGCGGATTCTGGCTGGCGTTGCTCCCACCAGTGGAATCTTCAGGTCGTCGTGCAGACCGGTACGGTAGATACCCTTTACGAATTTCTCCGGGTTGTTGCGGTAATGGTCGTCTATGATGCGGCTCACACCGATGTTTGAACTGTACCACAGGGTCTGTGCGAGGGTCAGCATTCCGTATCCGCCTTTTCGCCAGTTGTGGTCTTTCATTTCTCTGCCGTACATCGGCCATACACCACCTGCGGTTTCCACATGATAGGTGGTGTCTACCACTCCGTCGTCCAGTGCTACGAGGATAGAGGCTGGCTTGAACACCGAACCTGGCTCCAGAAGGTCGCTCACGGCATGGTTGTGGATTTCTCTGTATTCTCCATCGAAACATTTCTCCATATTCACGATGGCCTTGATGTCGCCCGTAGGTACATCCATCACGATGGCTACACCCACATTGGCGTTGATTTCCTTCAGTTCGTCGATGAGTGAGCGTTCGGCAAGGTCTTGTATGCTCACATCGATGGTGGTCACGATATCGGCTCCGTCAATAGGAGGGGTATCGGTAATGTCGAGGAACTTGTTGCGCACCTTGCGGCGATGCACGATGCCGTTGGTACCTCGCAGGATGGAGTCGTAACTCAGCTCCAGACCGAACCGGGCGGTATCCTTGGCGCCATACATGGCTCCGATGGTACGGCCTGCCAGCGAACCGTAGGTTCTGGTTCGGGCATTATATTCTTCCCAGTGGAAACCGCTCTGGTAGGGTTTCAGGCGGAATACCGGAATGTCCTTTATCTCGGTGAAGGTGTTATAGTCTACACGCTTCGGATAAACCGGCCAGTGGCGGCTCATCTTGGCGCGACCTTCGGTGAGGTGTTTCTTGAAATCAGCCTCGCTCAGGTTCGGGAATATCTGGTGCAGGCAAAGACAGATGGAGTCTTGCTTGGCATCCCACAGCGAGTCGTTCTCTGCATCTTTCAGCGCCTTGAAGTCCATGAAGACCTTAAACTCCGGCAGCGAACTTGCCATCAGCTGTCCTGTACAGCTCAGGATGTTTCCTCGGTTTGGCTTCACGGTCACGGAGTCTTTCTTCTGCCGTTCTGCCACCTTCATCCAGTAATCATGCTTGGCGGTCATGATGTAGAGCGCTTTACCCACTACGGTTATGGCGAAAATCGTCATGATGATGGCGATGGCGCTGTAGCGGGGCATTACTTTCTTGTGATCAAATTTGCTGCTCATTCTTCGGGTATGTTTATGATGTATGGAGGTTGGGTGGCGATGTGCAGCACGCTGTCTTTGTTGTTCTTCAGCATGTCGAGCACATTACTTTCACGACTCTTCTCTGTTATCTGACTGCTTGTAGACAGCGCTTTGTATTTGGTGTCTTGCAGTTCTTTCTGTAGCTTGTCCAACTCGATGATATCGTTCTGGATATTGTATCGGTTGGATATGTAGATGATGACAAAAAACACGATGAGGATAACGAGCCATATCTGCCGGCGTATAATCTGGGCGGTAAGAATATCTCCACCCAGAATCTTCCGCAGCGTAAAGCTCGATGATCCTGAAGCCTCTTCCTCGATGGCTTGCTTGGCTATCACTTCCTTGAGCGATGCTTGTGGGGCTTCCTGCTGCTGTGGCTCCTCCTTCTGGGTTTCCTGCTTCGGAGTTTCCTGTTTCGGCGGCTCCTGTGATGCCTGTACCTTTTCGTCTGTGATAGGCTTCTCAGTTGTTTTTATGTCTTTATCGTTTATCATTTCTTTTCTGCTATTCTTAGTTTGGCGCTTCTGCTCCTAGGGTTTCTTTCCTGCTCGTCGGCATCGGGAACGATTACCTTGTTGTTCACGAGTTTGAAAGGGGTTTCTATTCTTCCGAAGAAGTCCTGCTCTATCTTGCCTTCTGCATTGCCCGCTTTCATCATGTTCTTTACGATTCTGTCTTCCAGCGAGTGATAGGTGATGACGCTGAGTCTGCCTCCCGGTTTCAGAAGTTCCGTGGCTGAGCGGAGCATCTCTTTCAGGGCGTCCATCTCGTGGTTCACTTCTATGCGCAGCGCCTGGAAGAGCTTTGCCATGTCTTTCTTCTCGCGTTCCCGCTTGAAGAGGGGCTCTACGGCTGCCATGAAGTCTTTGGTGGTGAGAATGGGCTTCTCGGCTCTTGCCTTGACGAGTGCCGAGGCGATGCGGCGCGAGTTCTTCAGCTCACCATATAGGTAGAAGATGTCGGCAAGGGCACCTTCGTCATATTCGTTTACGATGTCGGCAGCAGTCTTGCCCGCACGCTTGTTCATGCGCATGTCGAGTGGGGAGTCGAAACGGAAGGAGAAACCGCGGGTCTCGTCATCGAAGTGATGGCTCGATACGCCCAGGTCGGCTAACAGTCCGTCGAGTCCGTCTACCCCGTAGTAGCGCATCCAGTTTTTCAGGAATCTGAAGTTGGAGCATACGAAGGTGAAGTTCTCGTTTGCCACCACGTTGCGTTCTGCATCGGCATCCTGGTCGAAGCTGTACAGGTGCGCTCCCTCCGTCAGGCGCGACAGAATCTCTCTGGAATGTCCGCCACCACCGAAGGTTACGTCTACATAGATGCCTCCTGGCTGTATGTTCAACCCGTCAACGCTCTCCTTGAGGAGCACCGGTACGTGATATGTTTCTGCTGTCTTTATCATATATCTTTTTGCTGTCTTATCGCATTATAATATTGCGTGCGTACTTATTTATGTATAAATTTGGGTTCAAAGGTACATAAAAATCTCCATATAGCCTTACATTTTCCCACAAAATTTATAAAACTTAATGAAAAAGTTGTTTTTGGTCAACTTCACCTTCCTGTTTCGGGCATCGCCTTTTTGTTCTCATCAAGTGTGATGTTATTGCAAAAATATGTGCAAAATGGGCTCGATTTGTCGTGATAGTTTTAAAAAACTAATAAATTTTCGGTTTTTTGCTATTTTTTTGGAAAAAATGGCACGTATTTGAAAAAGTTGAGTTACTTTTGCACTTACTTATATAAGTTTTAGCAAACATGAGTGAATCAATAGAGAAAACGATAGACATAGACAAGATACTGAAGAGCAAGATGGGAAGCAAGGTGAAATTCGTACCGCGCTTCCTGGTTTCCTGGCTCAAGAAGATTATTCACGAGGACGAGGTGAACAGGTTCTTGTGGGAGAGCCGTGGTCTTTCGGGTACTGAATGGCTCACCGAATGTGTGCGCTATCTGAAGATGGATGTTGAAATCGTAGGCTTGGAAAACCTGCCTGACAAGAACGACGGCAAACTCTATACCTTTGTTTCCAATCATCCTCTGGGCGGACAGGACGGCGTATGTCTCGGTTCCATCATCGGCAAGCACTATGATGGCAAGTTCCGCTATCTGGTGAATGATCTTCTGCTCAACTTGCCGGGTTTGAAACCTGTAAGTATCGGCATCAACAAGACGGGTCGCCAGAGCCGCGATTTCCCACGTATGGTGGAGGCGGGCTTCAAGAGTGACAACCACATGCTGATGTTTCCGGCAGGCTTGAACAGCCGCAAGCGCAAGGATGGAACCATCCACGACCTGCCTTGGAAGAAGACGTTTATCTCTAAGAGTGTAGAATATCAGCGCGATGTGGTGCCTATCCATTTCGGAGGGCGCAACTCTGAGCGTTTCTACCGCATCGCCCGGTTTAGCGACAAGTATCTGCCGTTCAATCTCGCCATGCTGTTCCTGGTTGATGAGATGTACAGGAATGTGGGCAAGCATTTCCGCATCTCCATCGGCAAACCGATTCCTTGGCAGACTTTTGATAAGAGCAAGTCGGCTACCGAATGGGCGCAGTATGTTGAAGACAGGGTTTATGAACTTTAATGGTTTGCAAAATCCGGAAGAATTGTTTTATATTAACGAAATCGTAGAATCATAGCATATAAGAAGAGTAATATGGAAGAAGAAATCATCCAACCGATTGACCGTGAGCTCCTGAAGAGCGAGCTTACACCCGACAAACAACTGAGAATGACCAATAAGAGCCATAACGAGATTTACATCGTTACGGCAAAAGATTCGCCTAATGTGCTGAAAGAGATTGGTCGACTTCGTGAAATCGCTTTCCGTGAGGCGGGAGGCGGAACGGGCAAATCTATGGATCTTGATGAGTTCGACTTTGGTGACAACTGTTACAAGCAGCTGATTGTCTGGAATCCTGAAGCCGATGAGATTATCGGCGGTTACCGTTATCTCCTGGGTAAGGACTGGCAGCTCGATGAGAAGGGACAGCCTAAGCTGGCAACCAGCCACATGTTCCATTTCTCCGACAAGTTCCTCAAGGAGTATATGCCTTATACCGTAGAGTTGGGTCGTTCCTTCGTTTCGCTCGAATATCAGAATGTGCGTACCAACACCAAGAGCATCTTTGCTCTCGACAATCTCTGGGATGGTTTGGGTGCCTTGACGGTTCTCTATCCGGAAATAAAATATTTCTTCGGCAAGATGACGATGTATCCGTCTTACATCCGTCGTGGCCGCGACATGATTCTCTATTTCCTCAAGAAGCATTTTGATGACAAGGAGAATCTCGTAATCCCTATGAAACCGCTGAAATTGGATACTCCGGAGAGTGATTTGGCAGCTATCTTTACAGAAGATGACTTCAAGGCAGACTATCGCATCCTGAACCGTGAGGTTCGCAAGTTGGGTTATAATATCCCTCCTCTTGTTAATGCCTACATGAGTCTGAGTCCTACGATGAAGCTTTTCGGTACTGCCATCAACTATGGTTTTGGTGATGTAGAGGAGACCGGTATCCTCATCGCAATCGATGAGATTTTGGAAGAGAAGCGAGTTCGCCACATCAACAGTTTTATTAAGGAACATCCTGAGGCTCTGAAGATTACGAGCGGGGCCAATAATGTGATTTATAAGGAAAAAGATATTTAATTCAAGTTTCGCATGTAGGCTTCACACGCCCCAGGCATCAGAACACCATCATGTCCCCACACGCCCAAGGCATCTGAACACCATCATGTCCCCACACGCCCTGAAAGGGCAGAAGCTCCTAGCCCAGGGCAACGCCCTGGGTAATATGATATACAAACCAACGCCCTGTAAGGGCAAAAGCTTTAAAACTCCAAGGTAAACATAAGGCTTTTGCCCTTACAGGGCGCTACCTTATACAATAGGCAGACTGATTCCGTTGATCTTCTGATAGATGTCGAGCGCATAGATGTCGGTCATGCCGCTGATGTAATCAATTACCGCCATGATGCGCTCCTCCAGATTCTCGTTCTCTATATCATACTGGCTGCTTACCCGGCGCAGGAGCTGCTTGGAGTAGAAGCGCGATGGGTTTACGGCAGCTTCGATGAAAACCTCCATCAGAGTTGCCATGATTTGATAACCCGAAAGTTCGATGTCGAGCACCGGCTTGCTTTGGTAAATCTTAGAGTAGGAGATTTTCTCACATTCCTTGTATGCCTTTTTCTGGCGCTCGGAAATGTGGTCGATGAGACTTCCCTCGAATGTTCCGGCAAGGATTTCCTCCTCGTGAGCTAGGAAGGCTGCCACACATTCGTTCTCCAGTTTGCCGATGACGCTGGCTCTCATGTAAACCACTTTCTCGTTTTCGTCAGTCAGTTCTTCGTCGATGATGCGCTGGCGTATCTTCTGCTGGATATCTTCATCGAAGAAACTCAGCAGCAAGTGTTCGGTCTCGGCAAAGGAAAGAATCTTGAGTTTATGGGAGTCTTCGATGTCCATGATTTCGTAGCAGATGTCGTCGGCTGCTTCTACCATATATACAAGTGGATGGCGGGCGTATTTGAGAGGCTCACCCGGTGCAGACTTGCAAAAAATGCCCAATTCATCGGCAATTTTCCTGTAAGATTCCGCTTCGGAAGCAAAGAAACCGAACTTGCCGTGGCTCCCGGCAAGACTGCTTGCAAACGGGTATTTCACGATGGAAGCAAGCATGGAATAGGTCATAACGAAGCCTCCCTGACGGCGCCCCTTGAACCGGTGGGTCAGGATTCTGAAGGCATTTGCGTTACCTTCGAAATGCGTAATATCATCCCAAAACTCCGATGAAACCATTGATTTTATCTTCTGACCCGGTCCTTCAGAGAAGAAAGTCTGGATGGCTTTCTCGCCGGAATGACCGAAAGGCGGATTCCCCAAATCATGTGCCAGACAGGCTGCACTTACGATGGTACCTATCTCCTCGACGAGCGTATCCTTCAGCTCAGGCCGCTTCCGGATGACGTGTCGGGAAATGTCGTTACCAATCGACATGCCCACACTCGCCACCTCCAGACTGTGGGTGAGGCGGTTGTGAACGAAGATGCTGCCCGGCAAAGGGAAAACCTGCGTCTTGTTCTGCAAACGTCGGAATGCCGATGAAAAGATAAGACGGTCGTAATCGCGCTTGAATTCAGAGCGATCATCATGGCGCTCGGCATGCTTATGCTCCTGTCCGAAACGCTTGTTGGATATCAGTTGTTTCCATTCCATATTGTTGTATTACTTGATTCTGTAGCGCAAAAATACACTAAAGTAAGCACAAATCAAAATAAAATATGATAAATTACATGTTTTTATCCTCAAAAATTCATTTATTCCATCAAAATTGCTTATTTTTGCAGATTATTAAACTCAGACACAGATAAAAAAGAAAAAGTCATGATAAAAGTACAGATTATCAACAAGGGGCATCAGCCTCTACCTGCGTTTGCCACACCTCAGAGTGCCGGCATGGATTTGCGTGCAAACATCGATGAGGCAATCGTGCTTCATCCTATGGAGCGCCGACTGGTGCCAACCGGTCTTTATATGGCTTTGCCTGCAGGGTATGAAGCGCAGATCCGTCCTCGCAGCGGTCTGGCTTTGAAGCATGGCATTACCGTACTGAATACGCCGGGAACCATCGATGCCGATTATCGCGGTGAAATCATGGTTCTGCTCATCAATTTCTCTACAGAGGATTTCGTTATCAATGATGGCGAGCGTATAGCCCAGATGGTGCTGGCTAAGCACGAACAATGCGATTTCATCGAGGTTAATGAACTCGATGAAACCGAACGTGGAGCCGGTGGATACGGTCATACGGGTGTAAAATAACAGATTGTTAAAGAAAGATAGAATAGAAAGGATTAGAATCGTGAAGATGAATCTTAGAAATATCAGTTGGGCAATGGGGCTGGTCTTGCTGGGTTCGGTAGCCATGCCGTCGCTTGCCCGTAAAAAGAAGGTGCAGCCGGTTCAGAAGCCGGTGGTTCAGGAGGACCATCTCTCTCCGAACGACCGCCAGCGCTACAACTATTTCTTCCTGGAGGGAGCGCGCCAGCAGGCTGCCGGCAATTATTCGGCGGCTTTCGACCTCTTTGAACATGCCAGGAAAATTGACCCGAAGTCGGCTGAAACCTATTTCTATGAGTCGCTTTTCTATTCTCAGCTCAAGCAGGATTCCCTGGCACTTGCCTATATGCAGAAGGCAATAGAACTGAATCCGGAAAACCAGACCTATGCAGAGCAGTTGGGCAGATATTATATAGGTAGCCAGAAATACGATCTTGCCATCGATGCCTATGAGAATCTGTATGCCAAAAACCACGATAATACCGATGCCCTCCGCATCCTGGTTCAGCTTTATTCCCAGAATAAGGATTATAAATCGGTACTCAAAACCATTTCGCGTCTTGAGGTGGAAGAAGGTGAAAGCGAACAGTTCACCCTCTCTAAAATGAGAGTTTATGAACTGATGGACGACAAGAAGGCTGCCTATCAGGAACTGAAGTCGCTGGTAGACCAGCATCCGCTGGATATGCAGTACAAGACGATGCTGGGCAACTGGCTCGTACAGCACAACCGCCAGAAGGAAGCCTACAAGTGCTTTACCGATGTGCTCAAGGAAGAGCCTGACAACTCCTATGCCCAGATGTCGCTTTACGACTATTATAATGCTACCCATCAGGAGCAGCTTGCCGAGCAGATGCTCGATAAAATCCTGATGAGTCCGAAATCGGATTTGGAGACCAAGGTGATGATGTACCGCTCTTTCATCCAGAAGAACGAGAGCGAAGGTGGCGATTCTACCAAGGTGATTGCGCTGTTTGACAAGGCAATCAACGTAGCTCATCCGTCAGCAGAAGTGGCAGAGATGAGAGCTGCTTATATGAGTTTGAAGAAGATGCCAGCCGACTCGGTATGCCGTGCCTTCGAAAAGGTGCTTACTATTGCGCCGGATAACGTGAATGCCAGAATGCAACTCGTACAGATGCTCTGGAACGAGAAGAAATATGACCTGGTTTCCCTGCAATGTAAGGCGGCTCAGGAGTATAATCCCGAAGAAATGGTGTTCTATTACTTCGGTGGAATGGCGTATTATCAGAAAGATAAGGAAGACGAGGCGCTCCGTGAGTTCCGTCTCGGCTTGGCGCAGGTGAATGCACAGTCGCCTGCCGACCTGGTATCCGACCTCTATGCCGTAACCGGAGATATTCTTCATAAGAAAGGTGAAGAGCAGGAAGCCTTTGCTGCTTACGACTCCTGTCTGCAATGGAAGGACGACAACGTGATGGCGCTCAACAACTATGCCTATTATCTGAGCGAGGAGGGTGTTGACCTGCATAAGGCTGAGTCGATGAGCTACAAGACCATCAAGGCAGAGCCGAACAACGGTACTTATCTGGATACCTATGCTTGGATTCTCTTTATGGAAGAACGCTATGCTGATGCCAAGACTTATATAGACCAGGCACTCAAAAACCGCGATTCCACCGCAGATAACAGTACGGTTCTGGAACATGCCGGAGATATCTATTATATGAATGGTATTGCCGATGAATCCGTGGATTTTTGGAAAAAAGCCTATACCGGAGAGAATCAGACTGAGGTGCTGGCATGGAAGATTAAGAACAGACAATATATTACCGAAGAAGAACTGAAAAAGCGTAATGCGCCAAAGCAGAAACCTGCCGCTAAGCAGAAGTCAGTTAGAAGAGGTAAGAACTGAACTTTCGCATGTGGTTCAAGTACGGGCTGAAGGCCCAAAAGCTCCTAGCCCAGGGCATCGCCCTGGGTATAATGGCAATCAGCAAGGCGCCCATAAACACCCAGGGCGATGCCCTGGGCTAGGAGCTTCTGCCCTTTCAGGGCGTGTGGGGCTTACTTGCGAAACTTGAATAAGAAGAAATAAGTAGAAAAATAAAGAAAGATGAAATATACAATGAAGAAGAATAAAATGATGCTGCTTGCCGCAGCCTGCAGCATCCTGCTCCTCGGTTCTTGCGGAACCAGCAAGAATGTACAGGGCTCTGGCTCCTCATCAGCCAGTCATCAGAATCAGAAAGAGAATGCCACCAAGGTTTCTGACTCTCATCAGAGTGGGACGCTCAAGAAGTTGGCTTTCGTACAGAAGGTTTCAGACAATCAGGTTTATACCAAGAATATTGTAGGCAACATGTCGTTCAGTCTCCAGGCTGGTGATAAGGATGTTACCGTGCCGGGCAAACTGAGCATGCGCAAGGATGAAATCATCCGCATCCAGCTCTTTATTCCTATCTTGGGTACAGAGGTGGGCCGTCTGGAGTTTACTCCCGACCATGTACTTATCATCGACCGTCTGCACAAGGAATACATCAAGGCAGATTATACCCAGGTAGACTTCCTCAAGAAGCAGGGCATCTCTTTCTATTCTCTGCAGGCTCTCTTCTGGAACCAGCTGCTCTTGCCGGGCGAACGGACCGTGAAGGAATCAGACCTCAAGAAGTTTGATGCCACCTTGGATGTGGCAGGAGACAATGTGCCGGTAAGTTTCAAGAATGGAAACATGACCTATTCCTGGTCTGCCAACCGCACAACCGGCCGTATCACAGCTGCAGATGTAGTCTATAAGAGTGCGCAGAATGGCACATCCAATCTCCACGTCGACTACGGCAACTTCAAGAGTGTAGGCGTCAAGATGTTCCCTGCCACCCTGAATCTGACGATGACCACTACCGCTACCAGGAAGAAGCAGATGGCGAAGATCAATCTCGAATTGAATCAGGTGAAAACCGACAGCAAGTGGAGTACTCAGACCGAGATTTCCAGCAAATACAAGCAGATTTCTCCAACAGATGTGCTCAGCAAGATATTGAGTATGTAAATGCTCATCAAGAGTTTGTAAGTATAGAATATGAGTTTTTAATATAAGAAATGAAGCGAATCTTATTATTCATCATGGCAATCACCTTCTCGCTCGCCCCTTTTGCGCAGAAGCATTCTGCCCAGAAGAAGCCGGTGAGGAAGACTGCCGTGACTGCGAAAAAGAAGGCTGCTACTCCTGCCAGAAAGACGAACAGCAGAGGTCATGTGGCCAGAAAGACATCCAAATCGGCTGCGCCAACCAGAGCAGAACGCAGGGCGGCAACCTATAGCAATGCATCAATCAGAGGCTTGCAGGGACAGCGCGCTTCTATCCAGAAGAAGATCAGGGAACAGGAGCAGGCTTTGCGCCAGAATAAGGCGGATGTGAAGAAACGTCTTGAAGACCTGATGGCGCTGAACGGAGAAATAGACCTGCGTCAGAAGAAGATTGACGGCATCCAGAAGGATATCCATCATATTGACGGCAATATCGGCATTCTGCAGGCGCAGTTGAAAACGCTTCAGCAACAGTTGCAGGACCGTAAGAACAAGTATATCCGTTCCATGCGCTATATGAGCCGTCATCATACGGTTCAGGACAAGCTGATGTTCATCTTCAGCGCCAAGAATCTGACACAGATGTATCGTCGCCTTTCCTTCATCCGCCAGTATTCTTCCTATCAGAAGGTGCAGGGCGAGGCTGTAAAGGCTAAGCAGAAGCAGGTGAACGAGAAGCACCAGCAGTTGCAGCATGTAAAGGGACATAAGAACACCTTATTATATAAGGGTAAGCAGGAGAAGACGGTTTTGGAAGGCAAGCAGACCCAGCAGCAGGTGATGGTGCAGGGACTGCAGAAACAGCAGAAGACCATTCAGGCTGTGATTGCCGACCAGCGTCAGAAAGATGCGGCAATCAACGCTCAGATTGACCGTCTGATTGCTCAGGAAGTTGCCAAGGCGAGAGCCCGTGCTGCTGCCGAGGCTAAGAAGAAGGCCGCTGCCGCTGCTGCCGCCAAGAAACGTGCCGAGGAACTGGCTCGCAAGAAAGCTGCTGCCGAGGCTGCTGCCAGGGAGAATGCCCGTCGTATAGCCGAAGCCAAGGCGCGTGAGGCTGCTGCCGAAGCTGCCCGCAGAAAGGCTGCCGAAGAAGCAAGACAGGCTGCCGAGGCTGCAAGAAAGGCTCAGGAGGAGGCTGCTGCCCAGGCTGAAGCAAAGGCGAAGGCTAAAGCGCAGGCTAGGGCGCGTGCTGCTGCCGAAGCTGCCCAGCGTGCCGCCGCAGAGCAGGCTGCCCGTCAGGCTGCTGCCGAACAGGCTGCTAGAAAGGCGGAGGCAGAAAGACAGGCTGCCGAGTTGAAGGCGAAGATGGATGCGGAACGCAGTACCCGTGAGATTGCCGCTGCCAAGAAGGTGGCACAGGAGGCTTCTACCTTGAGTTCGGTAGACCGTATGCTGAGCGGTGGATTCGAGGCTAACCGTGGCAGATTGCCGATGCCTATCAGCGGCAGTTACCGTGTGGTGAGTCATTTCGGTCAGTATAATGTAGAAGGTTTGAAGGGTGTAACGCTCGACAATAAGGGTATCAATATTCAGGGCAAGCCGGGTTGTGTGGCTCGCAGCATCTACGATGGTGAGGTGAGTGCCGT
>ERZ1027255.462-NODE-462-length-13252-cov-39.279533_pt1 | contig 13252 bp, 8 predicted proteins | sample MGYA00519261_ERZ1027255 | MGnify/ENA primary metagenome ERZ1027255 (study PRJEB26926, sample SAMN06164399) | human gut metagenome | biome: ENVO:00009003; feature: ENVO:2100002; material: ENVO:00002003 | host: Homo sapiens | place: USA | collected 2012 ...
CGTCCTCGTGGCGAGTGCTTCTTTGTTTACAGCTAGTGCTGCAAGCAAGAAGAAGGTTAAGAAGGCGGCTACTCTTGTTGAGTTGAAATCATCAGCCGATTCTTTGAGTTATGTAGCTGGTATGAATGCCACTCGTGGTCTGATTCCTTATATCCAGCAGAGTTTTCAGGTAGATACTGCCTATATGGAGAATTTCCTTCGTGGTTACAAGGATGCGCTTGCCATGGGTATCAATCCTAAGACCGTAGCTTATTCTGCAGGTATGGAGGTTGCCAAACTGGTAGAGAAGCGCGTATATCCTGGCACAAAGGAAGAGTTGAAGAGCACAGGCGATTCTATCAGCCATGCTATGTTCCAGAATGGTTTTATCGCAGCTTTGGCTAATGATACAACATTCTTTACTACTAAGGCTGCTGCCGATTTCCAGAAGGAAGCTTTGGCTGGTGCCGGCGAGAAGTTCCTTGCCGCTAATGCCAAGAAACCTGGTGTAAAGGTGTTGCCTAGCGGTTTACAGTATAAGGTGATTACCGAAGGTCATGGCGAGGTGCCTAAGGCTAGCGATGAGGTAGAAGTTATCTACGAGGGTCGTCTGATTGATGGTACCGTTTTTGATGCTACATCCAAGCATGGTGGCAGCAAGACCGACAAGTTTCGTGCCAATGGCTTGATCAAGGGTTGGACAGAGGCGCTTACTCTGATGCCTGTGGGCAGTAAGTGGCAGCTTTACATTCCTTACGAGTTGGCTTACGGCGAGCGTCAGGCTGGTCAGATTCCTCCATACTCTACTTTGGTGTTCGATCTTGAGCTGGTTAGCATCGTAAAGCCAGAGGTTAAGCCAGAGCCAGCAGACGAACAGAAAGAAGATGCAGCTGCAGTAAAGAGTGCTGACAAGAAGATTGTTAAATCTGCAGCCAAGAAAGCTGCGCATTCAAGGAAGAGAAAGTAATTACGAAATTCATTTCATCAAGTAATTACTACTAAAATATAATAAGGTAAGAGCCAAGGATAGAGTGTTATCTTTGGCTCTTTTGTTTCTTTTACGTTTGTGTTTGTTGCTTTTGCATAAAAAACGGGAAAGCGAATCTGTTAGTTCTCTTATTTGTATTATCTTTGCAGAAGATAAACAACTTCAATAATCATTTTTTTAACCTAAAAGATAATGATGAAACAAATTACAACAACCGTATGTGCAACTGTGCTGATGGCTAGTTGCAGTAACATAAACAATACGGAGCAGCAAGTGAACCAACAGGTAGATGAACTCTACAGCAGAATGTCACAGCCAGAGCGTATCGCTCAGTTGAGAAGTGGGTATATGGATGAGCTTTTTGATGCGGAAGGCAATTTGGATACCGTCAAATGCAAGCAGCTCATTCCTTATGGTATTGGACATTTTTCCCAGTACGCCAGTCAGGAATTGGTTGATGCCAATTTCTTGCGAAAGCGTGTGGCTGTTGTACAAGATTGGTTGATACATCATACCCCAAATGGTATCCCTGCTCTTTTTCACGAGGAAGTTCTTTCGGGTATCAATACGCAAGATGCAACAGTCTATCCACAGCAGATAGGTCAGGCTTGCTCATTCAATCCAGAGTTGGCTGAGCTCAAGACTTTGCAGACAGGTACCGCTCTTCGCAAGATGGGTGGCGTATTGTCGCTTTCCCCTATGGTAGACGTCTGCCGTACTCCAAGTTTTAATCGTCTGGAAGAATCATACGGTGAGGATGGCTATCTTTCAGCCGTTATGGGTACTGCTTTTGTCAAGGGTCTTCAGCAGGGCGACCTCAAGAAGGGAGTGGGAGCTTGCTCTAAACACTATCTGGGATATGGTGGTGGCGGTGATGCTGATGAGAAGGAGATGATGGAAGATATCCTTTTGCCTCATGAGACGATGATTCGTCTGGCAGGTAGCAAGGCTTTGATGCCGGGTTATCATGCTGTTCATGGTACCAAGTGCGTGGCAAATAGTGAGATCCTCAATGATATTTTGCGAGATTATCTCGGATTCGATGGAATGGTGGTGAGCGATTATACTGCCATTGACCAGTTGCCGGGACTAGATACTCCTCTTCAGAAAGCTGTGGCTGCTATCAATGGTGGCAATGATGTTGATTTCCCTAGAGGCGAAAACTATCAGTATTTACAGGAAGCCTTGGATAAGGGACTTGTTAAGAAAGAAGTCTTTGAGCGTGCTGTAAAGGATGTTCTGCGTTATAAGATTCGTGCAGGACTGATGGATAAGAATCCATATCTGTATAGTATGGAGGATGTAAAGCTTGATACTAAGGAAGAACGGCAGACGGCTTACGATATTGCCAGCCAGTCTATCGTCTTGTTGGAGAATAATGGTGTTTTGCCTCTTGTGAAGGAGGCTGATGTTAACAGCGCCAAGCAGGTTAAGAATATCTTGCTCACGGGTCCTAATGCCAATTCTATCTGGGCGATGTGTGGCGACTACTCTTTCCCTTCAATGTTCTATTTCTGGCAGAGTTGGAAGAAAAAGTGGGATGATAGCCACTTGCCACATATCGTTAAATTGCTAGAGGCAATGCAGGCAAGTAAACCTGAGGGTATTAATATTAAGTATTCTCGTGGTTGCGACTGGACAGAGGAGATAGAGACCAAGTTTGAAGAGTCTGGCGATAAGCGTGCTTGGGAGTATCAGCTCCTGCATCGCAAGGTTGATTCTGGCGAGAAAGCAGACAAGGCAGAAGCTTTGGCGATGGCAAAGGAAAGCGATGTTATCGTTGCTGCTGTAGGTGAGAATGTGATGCTCTGTGGTGAGAACCGTGAGCGAGATGGTCTCAAGCTTCCTGGTAAGCAAGAGGAATATGTTGAGGAACTCTTGGCTACGGGCAAACCTGTAGTCCTGGTAGTCTTCGGCGGTCGTGCGCAGGTTATCTCCAAGATAGCCAAGCGTTGTGCAGCAGTCATCCAGGCCTGGTATCCTGGTGAAGAGGGTGGTACAGCTGTGGCTGACATTCTTTATGGCAAGATTTCACCATCTGCCAAGCTGAGTGTCAGCTATCCTAATACTGAGGTTTATGAGCCTATCTGCTATAATTATTCCACCCGGCAGGATGCCCGTGTAGAGTGGCCTTTCGGTTATGGATTGAGCTATACAACCTTTGCCTATAAGAACTTGCAGACAGTTAAGGAGCTCTCTACGGCTTCAGAGTCGAGCAATATCTACTTTGAGGTTACCAATACGGGTAAGGTTCGTGCCGATGAGATAGCGCAGGTATATCTGTCGCCAACTCAGAGCAACCAGCAGATTCATCCTATCCAGTTGCAAGGCTTTGCCCGCATCTCTCTCAATCCTGGCGAAACCAAGAGAGTATGCATCAAGTTCTATACTGATCAGTTTGGTTATTATTCTCATCAAGGCAATCGTCAATGGAACATAGCTCCTGGAACGTATGAACTGAAGATTGGAGCCTCTTCTCAAGACATCCGTCTTAAGCAGCAGATAGTTTTGACGGGTGATAAAGTGGTGAAACCTTTGCGTGATCATTACTTCTCCGAGGTTATCAGATAAGCGTATGATTTTTCTGCTAAAAGTAGCAAAATGCCAAGGTTTTTGGTTAAAAACAGTATAAAAAACAACTAAATGCACGGATATTGCAAAATATTCGTGCATTTTGTTTGCTGTTTCAATAGATTTTATTAATTTTGCTATCTGGTATAGAAGAGTACCTTATAAATTGAATATTATAAAACAAAACGAAATGGAGAAAATAGACAATCTAGACAGAAAGATTCTCGGCATCCTTTCTAAGAATGCCCGTATTCCTTTCAAGGACGTAGCCGCAGAATGTGGCGTGTCTCGTGCAGCCATCCATCAGCGCGTTCAGCACTTGATGGAGGATGGTTTCATCACCGGTAGCGGTTTTGATGTAAACCCTAAAAGCCTGGGCTATTCTACCTGCACTTATGTAGGCTTGAACTTGGAGCGCGGTAATATGTATAAAAAGGTGGTAGAGCGCTTGCAGAACATTCCTGAAATCGTAGAGTGCCACTTTACAACCGGTTCATACACCATGCTGATCAAGCTTTATGCCCGCGACAACGAGCAGCTCATGGATTTGCTCAACAATAAGCTCCAGGCTATTCCTGGTGTGGTTTCTACCGAAACGCTCATCTCTCTTGAGCAGAGCATCAAGCGTGAGATTCCTGTACTTCTGGATGAAGATTAATAAGAGTCTCCATACTTGAGTACGATTTTTAGAAGATCTTGAATCATTATTTATTGAAAGATAAACAAATGGAAACATTTGACTTAGAGTCGCATCTCCAGGATGCATACTCTAGATTTCCCGAAGCGAAGCATCAGCCTGTAATTGGCCTTACTGCCAATTATGAAGGTATCGATGCTACGCTTCGCGACCGTTATTATAAGCAGGTAATAGCGGCTGGCGGTACGCCGGTCATTATTCCTCCTGTTGCCGATGCTCAGGTCATCGTCAATACCCTGGAGCATCTTGATGGATTGATTCTGACGGGTGGCGGTGACCATAATCCGCTGTGGATGTGCGAAGAGCCTTCTCCCCGTCTTCACAACATCAATCAGGAACGTGATGCTGCCGAACTGATGATTACCCGATTGGCTTTCAACCGCCAGATTCCGATGCTTGGCATCTGCCGGGGCATCCAGACCCTCGCCATTGCGCTGGGCGGAAAGGTGTGCCAGGATATCAAGCAGCTGGTAAAGCACAGCCAGGATGCCGACCGTACTGAACCTACCCACATCGTAGAAATCAAGAAAGATTCCACCTTATATAATATATATAATAAGGAGAAGATCTTTGTCAACTCGTTCCACCATCAGGCGGTAAGCGAGCCTGGCAAGCATCTGCGCACCATCGCCAGATCTTCTGACCATATTATCGAGGCTGTAGAGAGTAGCGAGTATAAGCAGATTCTCGGTGTGCAATGGCATCCGGAATGGCTGGAAGAAGAAGGATTGAAGATTTTCCAATGGCTGGTTAATCAGGCTAACAACTTTTATGCAGCCAAGCAGTTGCATAAGCGCATCCTTACGCTCGATACCCATTGTGATACTCCGATGTTCTTCCCTCAGGGCATCAAGTTTGATCATCGCGATTCCCGCATCCTGGTTGATCTCCATAAGATGACCGATGGTCATCAGGATGCTACCACGATGGTAGCTTATCTGCCACAGCCTCAGATAGGCGAGAGCTTCAGCAGCAAGGTGGCTTTCGATGTAAAGGGACCAGCGCAGTATGCCGACCTCATCTTCGACAAGATAGAAGAGATTGTGAGTAAGAACAGCCAGTATCTCAGCATAGCCCGCACTCCTGCCGATCTTTACAGCGATAAGCGGAAGGGCAGAAAGAGCATCATGCTCGGTATTGAGAACGGCCTCGCCCTGGAGCACGATATCAGTAACGTGAAGCATTTCGCCCAGCGCGGCATCGTTTATATCACGCTCTGCCATAATGGTGATAATGATATCTGCGATAGTGCCCGCGGCTGCAATACCCATAATGGTGTGAGCAGTTTTGGCGAGAAGGTGATTCATGAGATGAACCGTCTGGGCATCATGGTAGATTTAAGTCATGGTGGCGAGAAGAGTTTCTACGATGCACTTGATATCAGCCAGGCGCCTATTGTCTGCAGCCATAGCAGCAGCCGTGCGCTCTGCGATGTGCCTCGCAATCTGACCGATGACCAGATGCGTGCCCTCGCTGCAAAGGGCGGTGTGGCTCATACCACGCTCTATCATGGATTCCTGCGTAAAGAGGGTGAAGCCGACATCATGGATGCCATTGCCCATCTTGAGCATGCCATCGATGTGATGGGTATCGACCACGTAGGTTTGGGAACCGACTTTGATGGAGACGGCGGCATCAGAGGTCTCGCCGACTCTTCTGAACTCATCAATTTCACCCTCCAGCTGTTGCGCCGCAAATATAGCGAGCAGGATATTGCCCAAATTTGGGGAGGCAACTGGCTCAGAGTGATGACACAGGTACAGAACTTTGGAAAGTGAAGAGTGAAGAACGAAGAAACAACGTTCGGCGGCCAAAGGGAAAGCCAATTCGATAGTTATTAAGTAATCATAAAGTTCAAAGTTCAAATCTGAAAGTTCAAAGTAAATACGATGACGAAGAAAATGAAGATAATTTTAGGCTTGGTAGTTGCTGCCGGAGTGGTAGCTGGAGCTATCAGCTATAAGAATGCCAACACCACGTCGCCGGAAATCCAGGAAGTAGAGGAAGCAGAGAAACTGAATCCTGTAGGTCCTGCCTTTAATGCCGATTCGGCGTTGGCTTATTGTGCCGCACAATGCGATTTCGGCCCTCGCGTCATGAACAGCGAGGCGCACGACAAGTGTGGCGAATGGATAGTGAGCAAGTTCAAGCAGTTTGGTTGCGAGGTAGAGACCCAGAAGGCTGACCTCAAGGGCTATGATGGTACCATCCTGAAGAATACCAATATCATTGCCCATTACAACCCGAAGGCAGAAACCCGCATCTTGCTCTGTGCCCATTGGGACAGCCGTCCTTGGGCCGACAACGACCCCGACAGCACCAACTGGCGCAAGCCTGTAATGGCTGCCAACGATGGAGCCAGCGGAGTAGCCGTCATGTTGGAGATAGCCCGCCAGCTGCAGGCTGACAAGAAGCTGAATCCTAACATCGGCGTAGATTTCGTATGTTTCGATACAGAAGACTGGGGAACACCTCAGTGGGCTGATGTTCAGGACGATGGCGATACTTGGGCTTTGGGTGCCCAGTACTGGAGCGAGAACAAGCCTGAGGGATATAATCCTCGTTTCGGAATCCTCCTCGATATGGTGGGCGGACAGGGAGCCAAGTTCTATCGTGAAGGCATGTCGATGCAGTATGCCGGTGGCATCGTGAAGAAGGTTTGGGCTGCAGCCCGTCAGGCTGGTTTTGGCTCTTACTTCCCTAAGAGCGATGGCGGAATGATTACTGATGATCATATTCCGGTTAACGAGAAGGCTAAGATTCCTACTGTAGATGTGATTGCTTATTATCCAGACTGCCAGCAGAGCAGTTTCGGTCCTACCTGGCACACCGTGAGCGATGATATGGCTCATTTGGATAAGAATGTGCTTAAGGCGGTTGGCCAGACCATGATTCAGGTGCTTTATACAGAGGAATAGGTCGGCATCCCATTCGAATATAAAAGGAAATGTTCCTAGGAAAAGTTGTTGCTTTTCTTAGGAACATTTCTTTTTTCAGTCTGTTTAAATCTTCGTTCATCGACGCTGAACCGCCGTTCAACGTCTATGAACCGCCGTTCAACGACGCTGAACCGCCGTTCAACGACGCTGAACGGACATTCAACGTCGATGAACGGAGATTTCTTCTGCTTGTATCAACAAAAAAACTTAGGTATAAAAGCAATTCCTATTGACTGGAAATGCTTTTATACCTAAGTATATGAGCTTTCTGAATAAGATGAGCTGGTTAAATCTGCCCCGATTCTACCTGTCTTACCACTCTTTCTGTTAATCTGTCAACGCCGTTCGGGTCGTACTTCTTGTTGAGGCTGGCACCGAAGAGGCTTGCAAATGCCTGATAGAATCCGGCACGGATAGGACCCAGAAAGGCTTGAATCAGGTGATAGGATGAGGAATTGCACTCACGATATACCAGTTTGATGCAGAGTTTACCCTGTGCATAGGTGAGTTTCTTCATTCTCGGGGTATATTCCTGTTTGATACCTTTCTCCACCAGTTTCATGTGTGCGTCCTTTGCCTTCTTGTTAGGCAGCGTTTCCAGATAATCACCCGTTTCGATGATAATCTTTCTTACCTCTTTGGCTATCGGCAGCACCTTCTTGATGTTGTATACCAAACGGTTGTAAGCCATTCGCTCCTTGGCGTTCTTGAATACCGGCTGTGGATAAACGTACACGTTGTTCACCTGAACATATTGTACGCTGTCATGATCCAGGAGCACTTTTCCTACCTTCACCATCGGTTCAAAGGTAGGGGCATCCATGTCCACCTCCCTGTCTTCAGGGTTGTCGCCATCGGTCTGCGCCATGGTTTGCAGGGTGATGCAGAAGAGCATCGCCAGTAAAAAGCATATTTTCTGTTTCATGTAAATCTCCTCAATGTTCTTTGTCCAGCTCCTTTTTTTCGTGGAGCTTCTTCTATATATAAAGAGGTGTAAGCCCCTTTGTGTTACTAATTACGCCGCAAAATTACAGATTATTTCTCAATTTGAGAAAGATTCTTGGCTTTTTCTTTCTCTTTTTCATATTTTAGCAGTAACTTTGTCTTAATTTAATAAACAAAGTGCCTACTACACATGAAGCATGCTCATTCCATAACATCCCTCTTGTTGAAACTGTTTCTCGTAGGCAGCTCCCAAATCTTCTGTGCCTCATGGGCTCAAGCCCAATCTTTCTCTCTTTCAGAACAGGGTGCCGCGCCTGAAGATTCTCTTTCCGCTTCGCCACCCTGGCAGCAACTGCTGTCCGACCTTTCTTCATCCGAAGATTTCGAGCATGTAGCCTGGCAGGACTATGAAGAAGATTTGGAGGAGATGGCGCAGCATCCCGTCAATCTGAATACGGCAACGAGAGAAGAACTGGAGCGCATGCCGTTTCTTACCGCATCACAGGTAGAAGACATCCTGTTCTATATCTACCGCTATGGCCAGCTGAAGAGTATGAGCGAGCTTACCCTGATAAGCAGCATCGACTGGTATCAGCGCCAGCTGATGAGTTGTTTCTTCTATGTGGCCGATGACGGGAGCAAGCCGGCTTTCCCCAGTCTTAAAAACATCGCCCAGTATGGCAAGCACGAAGTGATGGGCATGCTGAAGGTTCCTTTTTATGAGCGCAAGGGCGATGCAAGCGGAACCGACGGTTATCTGGGTTATCCTTATAAGCACGGACTGCGCTACCAGTTTCGCTACGGCAATTCCGTCAAGCTGGGATTCGTTGCTTCTCAGGATGCCGGCGAACCATTCTTCGGAGGCAGGAACACGATGGGTTACGACTTCTATTCCTTCTATCTTCAGGTAAAGAACCTGGGCAGATGGAAGAATATTACCCTGGGCAGATACAGACTGAACGCAGGATTGGGACTGATACTCAATAATGATTTCGGCTTCGGCAAACTCTCAGCCTTAACCTCCTTGGGCAGATCATCTTCCTGCATCATCCGCGGTCATTCCTCCCGTTCTTCAGCTAATTATCTGCAAGGCGCCGCAGCCACCTATACCTTATTAAAAGGACTGGAACTGACCGGCTTTCTTTCTTATCGCCAGATAGATGCTACGCTTTCTGCTGACGGCGGGGGCATCAAGACCATCCTGAAGACCGGTTTGCATCGCACGGTGAATGAGATTGCCAAACAGAAGATAGCATCCAATACCCTTGTGGGAGGCAATATCAGTTACAAGCGTCAGGGCTGGCACATCGGAGGTACAGCCTTTTATACCTCTTTCTCCCTGCCGCTCACGCCCAATAAAAGCCAGCTTTACAAGCGTTTTGCTCCAGAGGGGAATGCCTTCTGGAATGCCAGCATCAGCTATGGTTACATCTCCCATCGCCTCACCCTCTCCGGCGAAACGGCTACGGGCGATTGTGGTTCCATAGCCACGCTCAATGCAGCCTCCTATCTCTGTTCCGACCATTTCACGCTCATGGCTCTTCACAGGTTCTATTCTGCCCGATATTATTCTCTCTTCAGCAACAGCTTTTCCGAGGGGAGCGATGTGCAGGATGAAAACGGCGTATATCTGGGCTTTACCTGGATTCCTGCCCATCATTGGAGCATCACAGCCTATAGCGATTTCGCCTATTTCGCCTGGCCTAAGTATCAGACTAGGGAGAGCACACAGAGTTGGGATAATCTGGTGAATATTCTCTTCCAGCCCTCAAGAGTGCTGACGGTAGGAGGAAGGTTCCGTTATAAGGATAAGGCGGGAACCACGACCGGCCGTCTGCGTCTCTATGCCACAATATCCCAAAAACGATGGAGCGCCAAAACCAGTTTAGACTATACGATGAGCCAGGCGGAAAGCGCGATGAAGAATGAGGGCGATGAGCTTAGTAAAGGCTATATGGTGAGCGAGCATATAGGGTGGGAATGGAAATGGAAGAAGCAGTTGAAAGGAACGTTGAGAGGCTGCCTGGGCTATTTCCATACTTCCGATTTTGCCTCCCGTATCTACGCTTATGAGCCTGGTCTGCTCTATCAGATGAGTTTCGGCAGCTACTACGGCGAGGGCATCCGTTACGCCTTGGTGGCACGCTCTGAGATAGGTTCCCATCTGCTGCTTATCGCCAAATTGGGTACAACCGATTATTTCGACCGTTCTCACATCTCTTCTGGTTTGCAGGAAATCTCCCACTCTTCGCAATCCGATCTGGAGATACAGGTAAAGTGGAAATGGTAAGAAAGAATGGAGAAAAACGGGAAATATATATCAAGAATAAAAAATATTAAACGTTTTTCTTGTTTAAATAGAAAAAATGAGTTACTTTTGCATCTGAATAAATACTGGCTTACAAATGAAGATATTGATAGTTATCCCTTGTTATAACGAGGAAGAAGTGCTGCCTAAGACCTTAGATGTGCTGGGGGCATTGATCAGAAAGATTAAGAAAGAGACTGATGCCGACACAGAACTGCTGCTTGTCGACGATGGCAGTCGTGACCATACTTGGCAGATGATTTCGGATGCTGCCAAGGAACATGGATATGTGCATGGCATCAAATTGTCGCATAACCGGGGCCATCAGAATGCGCTCTGGGCAGGTATGGAAGCTGCGGTAGACCATTGTGATGCGATGGTAAGTATCGATGCCGACCTGCAGGACGATGAGAATGTAATCATCGATATGGTGCGCCAGGTGCAGGAAGGCAAGGATATCATCTATGGTGTGCGCAAGGAGCGTAAGACCGATACCTTCTTCAAGCGCTTTACCGCCCAGGCTTTTTATAAGCTGATGCAGAGTGTGGATAAGGAGACGGTTTACAATCATGCCGATTTCCGCATGATGACCAACCGCACCCTAAAGGCGCTGATGCAGTATTCTGAGCGCAATCTCTTCCTTAGAGCCATCGTACGCCAGTTGGGCTTCCGGGAGGGATTCGTCTATTACGACCGAAAGGCTCGTGAGGCTGGTGAGAGCAAGTATCCGTTTACCAAGATGCTGAGTTTCAGCATAGATGGCATCACTTCGTTCTCCGTAGCACCTCTTAGGTTTATCACCTTCCTGGGTTTGGCGATGACTTTGGTGGCAGTAATCATGATTATCTTTGCCTTGGTAGAATATTTCCAGGGCAAGACTATCCAGGGCTGGACCTCCATGCTTGTTTCCATGTGGTTTATCGGAGGCATCATCACCACGGGCGTAGGCATCACGGGCGTATATATCGGCAAGATTTATACCGAGGTGAAGCGTCGCCCACGATACTTCATCGAAGAAAGAGTATAATCTTATCGAAGAAAGAAAATAAGAAGAATATCAATTTGATAGATACAAAAATAGCATCGGTACTTATAATCCCGATGCTATTTTTGTATCTAATCACTAATAATTAATCACTACTCATTTGTTAAGTGCAATATTGGCACTAGTCTTCACGAATCGGTAGAAACCTACCTTGTTGTGCCATTCTACCGTCTTTCTTACTTCCCAAACCTTCTGGAAGGTGTAGTCCTTGCCGAATTTCTCAAGGAAATCAGGCATGTCTTCTTCCGGAATCATCAGCACGCCATCCTGTGGCAATACCTTGTCAAACTGCTGGATCTTATCGCCCAGATAGAAGTTGAGGCTGAAGAAATGCAGCATATCTACCGACATATAAGAATAGAGTTTGCTGGTATCAAACTTCTTCTCGATAACCGGCGCCAGATGCTTATCGGCCTTCGTGTTGAGCACAGGTGGCTGCAGACTGGAGTCGAGCATCAGGAAGAGCCCCACGATGGTGGCAAGGGTATATGAAACAATATTGCCTGAATTCTTCTTCTTGAGTGCTCGGAAGATGAGGTAAACTCCCTCCAAAGTGATAACCATAAAGATGCAACATGGGATGAGCAAATCGTTGTTTTCGAGCGCATGGAGCATAGCGATATTGTCTATGGCATGCTTGCCGTGGAAGATGCTTTCTGGCACCCATCCTTTTTTTACCACCAGCAGGGCGATATTGAGAATCAGGGTTATCGAAGCAATCACTCCGGCATAAACCTTCAAGGCTCCCATCTTCTCCTTCATCATCCAAACGATGTATTCGGCGATGAGATAGGCCATGAACGGATAGCATGGCAGCAGATAAACGCTGCGCTTGCTCTTTGGGATGCAGTAGAAGAAGAGTATCAGGAGGAAAGCGAGCCAGGTGAACACCTGCAGCGGAGTAGCCTTCTTCGCATTCTCAAGGAAACGGGTCTTCGAGAACTTCTTCCATGGCAGAATGAAGAGCGAGAACAATAATAATAAGGTGTAAGGCAACCAGCCCGTGATGAGCGTGAGAAGGTTGTACCACGCTGGGTTCTCGTGCGATTCGTATGCCATCTTGCCCATGAATCGGTCGATGTTCTCTTCCTTCACCAGGCGCAGGAATTCATCGCCAGCCTGCAGATAGGCTGCATAATACCAGCAGAATGGGATGATGAGCGAGAGTAGGGCGGTTAGAGCCATGCGCCATACGATGCCCCAGAAGTTCTCACGTTGGGTAAGCATGAATACGCCCATCACAAAGCAAGGCAGAATGATGCCCACAGGACCTTTGGTAAGCGTAGCGCCACTCATGCAGAGGATAGCGAGCCAAGGCAACTGGTGCTTTCCTTTCTCCCACCAGCGGTAGAGCAGATACATGGCTCCCACCATAAAGGCGGTGTTCACCATATCTACACGGCAGTTCATACCCGCACGGTGCACCTCGAAGGCGGTGAGCGTGAGGATGGCTGCGATGAGGCTGGTCTGGGCGTTCTTGCGCTTGGCATAGAACACGAAACCGCCGATGGTCATCAATACCAGCGATACGGCAGACGGCAGGCGGGAGGCGTACTCATTCACATGGCCGATGAAGAGGCTGAAGAAGGCGATGCACCAGTGGAAGAATGGCGGTTTGTAAGGGATATCACCTCCGTTGTTTATAGGCAGAATCCAGTTGCCATGTTCCAGCATAGTGTAGGCAACCACCGCTTCGCGCGGCTCTCCCTTGGTATTGAAATCTGTGAGTCCGAGGAATGGAATCATCATCACGATAGCCAGGATGATGATGAGCCATAGG
>ERZ1027255.464-NODE-464-length-13239-cov-5.951836_pt1 | contig 13239 bp, 9 predicted proteins | sample MGYA00519261_ERZ1027255 | MGnify/ENA primary metagenome ERZ1027255 (study PRJEB26926, sample SAMN06164399) | human gut metagenome | biome: ENVO:00009003; feature: ENVO:2100002; material: ENVO:00002003 | host: Homo sapiens | place: USA | collected 2012 ...
CATGAAATGTATTGAAGATGAGATACCGTTTGAACTGCCACAGGGGTGGGAATGGGCGAGAATACGGAATATTTCTACTGTTAAGGGCGGAAAACGGCTTCCAAAAGGTATGAGCTTTTCAGAATCGCCAACAGATCACGCCTATATACGAGTAACTGACATGAAAAACAACACAGTCATTACAACTGATTTAAGATATATTACAGACGATGTTTACGAAAAGATCAAGAATTATACCATTTCCAAAGATGATCTATATGTTACAATAGCAGGTACTATTGGTGTTGTTGGTGAAGTTCCTGACGAACTGAACGGAATGAATCTTACAGAAAATGCAGTAAAAATTACCGACATAACAATCAATAAGACATTTTTATGTTTGCTTATTCAAAGCGAGTTCGTACAACAGCAGTTCGTTGACAAAACACATCAAGTTGCTATGCCTAAGTTAGCACTTGAAAGAATATTATCAACTCTTATTCCAATTTGCCCTATTTCGGAGCAATTGTCGATAATATCGAAATTTAACGAATTGTCTTTATTAGTAAATGACATACAAGAAAACAAACAAGAGTTGATTGATACAATATCACTCACCAAGTCTAAAATCCTTGACCTTGCAATCAGAGGAAAACTTGTCCCGCAAGACCCGAATGACGAACCTGCAAGTGTACTTCTTGAACGCATTAGAACAGAGAAAGAAGAACTCATCAAACAGGGCAAAATCAAGCGAGATAAAAAGGAATCTGTCATCTTTAGAGGTGATGATAACTCTTATTATCTCAAAACAGGAAATCTTAAAGAAACACTTGATGATTGGCAGATTGATGATATACCCGAAACATGGGGATTATGTTGTCTCGGAGAAGTATGTGATTATGGTAATTGTACAAATATAGATACAAAAGATATTCCAGAAAATGCTTGGATTTTGGATTTAGAGGATATAGAAAAAGACACCGGAAAAATATTACAGAAGCTCACTAAAAAAGAAAGAAATTCAGCTAGTACAAAGCATTTATTTTATAAAAATCAAGTACTATATAGTAAACTCCGTCCATATTTGAACAAGGTTGTTCTTGCTGATGATAATGGTTACTGCACTTCTGAAATATTGCCTTTGAATTTCAATAGTTGTATTCTTCCTGAATATGCAAAACACTATTTAATGTCACCTACATTTTTGCGATATGCTAATCATTGCTCATATGGCGTAAAGATGCCTCGACTTGGAACACAAGATGGAAAGAAAGCTGTATTGACTATTCCACCTATAAACGAACAAAAGAGAATAGCCGACAAAGTTAGCCAGCTATTCTCCTTACTTGATTCCATAGCGAATAATATAGATTGATCTATAAGCCGTTCTCAGCCGAGGACGGCTATTCTATTACCATGTAACGATTTTATCCACGATAGCCTGCTGTTCGCTGGCAGTTTTTCGAAGATAAATACGGGTAGTTTCAATGCTCTCGTGTCCCATCAGATCAGCAAGCAAAGCGATATCATTGTACTTCTCAAGGAAATTCTTTGCATAGCGGTGACGAAAAGAGTGGGGATATACTACCTTCTTATCAAGACCATATTTTTCAGCATAGTTTTTTAGCTGCTGCGAAATACCTCTTACCGTGATACGTTCTCCGAAACGGTTAAGAAACAGATATCCAGATGTACGTTTTTCGTTTTCAAGCCATTCAAGTGTTTCATTACAAAGCTTTTTCGGAATATAGAGTCTGCGGAGTTTACCACCCTTTGAATAAAGATCAAAGTAACCGCTTTCAACGTGTTCAATCTTAATTTGAATCAGTTCACTGACTCTTGCACCTGTTGCAGCAAGATACCATACCACAAAGTACCATTCCATGTTGCCGTCTTTTTTCAGCGACTTTTTCAGAAACTTATAATCGGCATTGCTGATGACATTTTCAAGGAAGTTCTTCTGCTGAACCTTAACCGCCTTGATACGAAAGTGTTCCTTATCAAGATAAGCGAGATACTTATTCATCGCCTGAATGCGAAGATTAACGGTCTTAGGCTTGAAATGTTCCATAAGATAGCCCTTGTATGCAAGCAGATTTTCTTTGGTTATAGCGTCGTAATGTTCCTCAAAATATTTTACCGTCCAGAGATAAACTTCGATCGTATTTTCAGAAAGATTTGTTCTTCTCAGGTAGGCTTCGAATGTGTTGTCTTTCTCCATTAAAGAGACCTCCATTATAATATTTGGTGCGAAATTCCTTGCATAAGTATTATAACAGATGAGTAGCTGTCTCTTATTATGAGAAGATAGGTGATGCCGTCACTTGCATTGATGAAGAATTGCCGTTTGAGCTGCCTGGCGGGTGGACGTGGGCAAGATTGCAAAGTATTTGTGAGCCTATAACCGACGGAACTCATAAAACGCCAGTATATAGCGATTCAGGTTATATATTCTTGTCATCAAAGAATGTAACTTCAGGCAAAATCGACTGGGATAATGTTATGTATATTCCTGAAGAATTACATGCAGAATTATATTCAAGATTACAGCCTAAGAAAAATGATATACTTCTTGCAAAGAACGGTACAACAGGAGTATCTGCTATTGTAGACAGGGACTGTATCTTTGATATATATGTAAGCCTTGCTCTTATACGAATAGTCGGATACATGATAATTCCCCAATACCTAACTTGTATGATGGGAAGCAGATTTGTTCAAGATTACTTTAATTCCTCATTAAAAGGAATAGGTGTACCCAATTTGCACCTTGAGCATATTCGTACCGTTTTGATTCCAATAGCACCTATACACGAGCAGAAAAAGATAGCAGAGATCGTACAAAAATACACCAGCATACTTGAATATATAGAAAAGAGCCTTAGCTGAGGCTCTTTTCTATATTATGAAGCATCGTCATGATCTCGGTGCATTTTTTTATAATTCTTACCTGTTCATTCAGCGGAGGTACAGGGACTAAGTAATCGCAAACGTAGTCCTTGCTTATTCGCTGTTGACCTACAACGCCTGCACAGGTTTGTTTACCGCCTACCAAGAAACTATCTGTCTTTATGACATATAAAATGTATTCAGGCAAAATAGTATCGGGAAGTGTTCGCAAAATATATAGTTCCGTTGTTCCTGCACCGTATCCATTACACAAGCCACGGAATACAACGGATTTGCGATTTTCAAAGCAAGGTGTTATTTTTGCGAAGCCTACGTCATTTTCAGCAAAATGGGTAAAGCCTTTTTTGACCTCGCCCCATTTTCGCTGCTCAAATGTAAACTCATTAGTATATCCGTCCTGAATTAGCGCCATAGGCACAAAAGATACGACAGTATCATCAGCTATACTGTTCTTAGGATTGATAATGCAGGCGCTTGAAAGACGTTTCCACGCCCAATTTTCTGGAATATTATACGGCAATTCATTGTCGATACACCGTACCTCATCACCTATCTTCTCATAATAAGAGTTATCATCACCTCTAAAGATGACAGATTCCTTTTTATCTCGCTTGATTTTGCCCTGTTTGATGAGTTCTTCTTTCTCTGTTCTAATGCGTTCAAGAAGTACACTTGCAGGTTCGTCGTTCGGGTCTTGCGGAACGAGTTTTCCTCTGATCGCAAGGTCTAAAATTTTGGATTTGGTGAGTTGGATGGTGGATTGCAAGTCTGCTTTATCAGATTCTATGGTGTCAATAAATGATATTAGTTCTTTTAGTTTTATTACAATGCGGTGCTGTTCTTGAAGTGGCGGTAAAGGAATTGGAATTGAGTGCAGTTGATTAGAGGATAATCCTTGAATACCAATTCCTTTACCATTTATCATACCAATAAGCTTATAATAATAAAAAATATGATAATATAAAACAATATTCACATTTGCATAAGGTCTAAGCCTATGTATGTGGTTTTGAATACAAATGTCATAATCATAGTTCCATATAGCAGCTCTACCAATATCTCCACCTTCACACACCAGTAAATCACCTTTTTTAACAGTGCATTTTTCAAGTTCAGTATCGGTAAAATGCATATTTTTTAAATTATCCAGTTCAAATCTATCCCAATATACGTTTGAGGTTGTTATATAGCTTAATAATTTACCATTAGTATTTGACTTATTTAAAGCTTTTCCAGTATTATGAGAAAAAACTATTCCTAACCTACACCATTCCCACCCCTGTGGCAGTTCAAACGGTATCTCATCTTCAATACATTTCATGCTTCCGTCGGGGAACTTCTCATAATGCAAATTATCCTCACCCTTGAAGATGATAGTATCATTCTTTATGTCTTTTGGCTTTAGCTTTCCGTCCTTAACCATTTGCTGCTTTTCAGCTCGGATTCTCTCCAATAAAACAGATGCTGGCTCATCATTCGGGTCTTGCGGCACAAGTTTACCTCTGATAGCAAGGTCAAGGATTTTTTGTCTTAATGCTTTTGTATCCACTATTCATCTACCTCACCAATCAATTTTTCTAACTCTGCAACAGCATTTGTAATGTTCTGTGATTTTGTTTTGATTTGTTCTAACAGTTCAGAAAGAGTGTATTCATCGCTGGTATTCGCTGATTTTATCCAACTGATATCAAGACTTGTTTTATCTCTCTCCAAAATCTCTTCGTATGAAAATTTACGCCATCTGCCGTTTGGGTTTTCTTCACTGTAAGTTTCTTGCCTTTCAGAAATATTTTCAGCATGGTAGCATTTAATAAATTCATCAAAATGGCTTTCTTTCAGCGGATTAGTCTTGCCAAAAGACGGCATTTCAGAACGAAGATCATAAATCCAAACTTCTTTTGTGTTACCTTTGTCAGCTGTACCTCTTGTAAAGAAAAGCACATTCGTTTTTACTCCCTGGGCATAGAAAATACCTGTCGGCAAACGAAGAATTGTATGCAGATTGCATTTTTCCATAAGGTCACGGCGGATTTTCTCGCCATCACCGTCTGCAAAAAGCACATTATCAGGAAGAACAACTGCCGCACGGGCGTGACCTGTCTGGTTTAAGCTTCTATAAATATGCTGTAAGAAGTTAAGCTGTTTATTGCTTGTAGGGAAAGTCAAGTCATCACGAGTAGCACGTTCACCGCCTTTTTTAGTACCAAAAGGCGGATTTGTCAATACAACATCATAGCCTTTCATCTGTTTGCCATAATTAGAAAGTGTGTCACCAAGATAGATTGGCCCGCTAATGTCATGAAGCATAGCATTCATAAGTGCAAGTCTATGCGTATCATGAACGAGTTCACAGCCGGAAAATGCCTGTGTACGCTGAAATTCCTGCTCATCAACAGATAGTTCAAATAAATCATCAGTATGTTCTTTAACATAGTGATCGGCAGCAATCATAAATCCGAAAGTACCACAAGCCGGGTCATTGCAGCGTTCTCCAGCCTGCGGAGCTATCAATCTTGTCATAACATTGATAAGTACACGAGGTGTGAAATACTGTCCTGCTCCTGATTTCTTTTCAGTTGCATTCTTTTCTAATAAGCCTTCGTAAAGATTGCCTAAACCTTCTTCTTTTGCACTGTACCAATCGAATTGGTCAATAGTCGTAATAATTTTTTCGAGATTTTTCGGTTCATCAATGTTGGTTTGTGCTCCTTGATATATTTCACGCACTCTGCCTTGACAATTCTCACCAAGATGTTCCAAAAGCTCTTTATAAAACTTTTTCAACTCAATACCTTGCTTTGAGAGCAACTTATCCCAACGATATTCTTCTGGAATTGCTTTTTCAGTATCGGTTTCTTTGCACATTTTCAAAAATAGAATATAAGTAAGCTCTGTAACATATTGCTGATAGGTGATACCATCATCACGCAATACATTACATAGATTCCAGAGCTTTGCGACAATTTCCTGATTATTCAAGCTACATTTCCTCCATCATCATATAAATATTGATTTAATTCCATGATAACCTCATGAAGATGCCCCTCAAATCTGCGATCAATACCTTTGAAACCGCCATTATTTTTAAAAGCACCTTGTTCAAGCATCTGCTCATCAAATACAGTTTCCTCAAGCATAACTTTTTCTATGCGTTTTAGCCAATCAAGCTGAATCTTATTAAATTTATGATTCTGTTTTAGTTTTGCAAAGGCGTTTTTTACTCTTGTTTCATGGCTTACCAAAGCTGATCCAATCGCTTGCTGACGTACAAATGCAATAATATCCGCAACAATATCTTCATTTGTCATCTCGTTCCATGCAGTGTTGAGCTGCTTTTCCGTAAAATTATGGCGGTCAAGCTCCATTTTCAGTTCTTTTAGGGTTTCTCTGGTAAGTTCAGAAGGCTTTGTACATACGATTTTAAGGGCATTTATCTCATTGATATTCTCCAAAATAAATTTTTTGAATGATTCAATATAATCTTCCGGTTTGGTTGCGTCACCGTAACCTCTTTCGTGCGATATGATCTCATCTTCGTGATCGTCAATAACAATAGGACGTTTCCCATGTGTCTTATCTTTATCAAGAACAGCGAACGCTTCTGAACATTCTAGTGCTCTCTTCACAGAATTCTCCACATTACTACCATTAAGTTCCTTTGCAAATGCCATAAGATCTTTTCCGCCTGTTAGATATGCAAACTGCTCCTGTGCTTTTGCACTTATCCTACGACTTTTTCTTTGCAGTTTGGCAATAATCAAACTCAGCTGATATGCCTGTTTATCTTTTTCCACTACTTTCAGACCATTAAGTAAGTCTTCAAAGGTAGTTTTCGGATTAGGAGTAACAGGTTTCATGTTGCTAACAGGTTCTAATGTTTCATAGACACCCACCGGATCATATATTTCAAAATGGTCTTTGTGTATCTTATTGCATAATCTTGTAGCTCTGCCAAGCATTTGCTCAAACAGAATACGTGATTTGATACGACGCATAAAAACAAGATTTACGATCTCAGGCACATCAATACCTGTTGTAAGCAAATCAACGGTAACAACTATTTTTGGATAAGATTCATTTTTAAACTGCCGTATTGCTTCAAGTATCTTCTTTTTATTGCCGCCCTCTATGCTCCCGGTGATTTTCTTTACAACGTCATTATCAATGCCGTACTTCGAGTAAATATCTTTCAATATCTTTACGATAAGGTCAGCATGAGCGTCATCAACTGCATAGATCAGCGTTTTCCCTTCACCATCTGGATTAAAGTCCATAGCGATCTCTTCAAAAACAGCTATGTTGAAATTCTCAGTAATAATATCCTTGTTGAACTTATCTATCTCAAACTTCATATCGTCCTCAAGCTCATCGCTGTTGAGAATTTCACCTGTATTCGGATCATAGATCGCAAGAGTTTCGCCTTTTTTGTATTCAATACCATTATCACGAAGTTTAGTATGAATATCATGTGGAGCATCGTGATCGACAAGGTATCCATCGATAACTGCTTCTCTGTAAGAATAGGTAAATACTGGCTTCCCAAATATTTCTGTTGTATGCAGCGCAGGAGTAGCTGTAAGGGCAATCTTAACAGCATCGAAATACTCTATAACAGTGCGATACTTGCTAATATAATCTTCCTGATTCCGATAAAGCATTTCATCATCACTTAATTCCTTATCGAGCGTGTAACCTCTATGTGCTTCATCAACAACGATCAGATCATAATCAGAAACAGATGGCATTGTATCATCTTCGCTATAAATCAAACGTTTTACAAGACTCTGTACTGTAGCTATATGTATTTTGGTTTCTTTGTCAATGTTCTTTTCATCAAGCCCTTTTATGTTGTATATCTCATCAAGAGTCATCAGATCTTCTATTTTAACTTCTTTGAATACATCAGAAGCCTGTTCGCCGAGAGCAGTTCTATCGACAAGGAAAAGAATTCGTTTAAAACGATTACTTTTGATAAATCGGTATATCATTCCAAGAATAGTTCTTGTTTTACCTGTTCCTGTAGCCATAGAAAGCAATGCTGTCTTCTTTCCACAAATAATAGCATTCTCAGCAGCTTCAATAGCTCTTATCTGATATTCACGTAAATTTAAACCGTCAGGGTCACGTAATAAGTCACATGGGGTATTCTGCAACGTTTGGTTTGCTGTAACAATATCCTTATCAAGCATCTCCATAAGACCGTCTGGACTGAACCAACCTTGCAGTGCTTTGGGTGTATTTACACCATCACGCAGGTCAAGAAACCATATTCCAGATTTCTGTTCGATTTGTTTGAGATACTTTCTGCCATTGGTAGCAAAAACGAAAGGAACTTTATAGCCATTCCACTCCTTGATGACATACTCGCTATGTTCTGATTTTATCATACGAGCATAATCTTTGCACTGATAGTCAATAACAGCTGGAATATCTATACTTGCTTTCTTCGCTTCAATAATGGCAACAAGTTTAAGCCCTACAAATAAAGCATAGTCCGCATAACCGCCTTTAGTTACGGTAGAATCAGTCGGGAATTCAGCAATAGCAAGATTACGCCCTTTTTGTGGTCTTGTTCCTTTTGAGTAACGAAGATTGTTAGTATCAACCTCCCAGCCATATTTTCTGAGCTGATCGTCAATGATAATACGTGTCTCAGCCTCAGTAAGTTCCATAGATTCTATCACTTCAGCTGACTTATCAACTCTTTCTTTGAAAGACAAGCCATCTGTAGCTGTCATAGTTGGTTTTGCTTCAGTAGCTTTAGCAAGTTGTTCTTCTAAACCTTTGATTATACTTTCATAGTCAGGAATAGGTTCGTTCTGAGGCATGATAAATTCAGGAGCTTGAAAAGTATAGTCGCCGTACACTTCCATAAACCATACAGCAAGTCTATATGCCATTATAAGTAAAGATTTAGCAGTATCAACCGAATTCTCATACTTATGGACAGCATCATTACGTTTTGTTCTAAGAGAATACAGAATGTCATCAATTTTTCCGCCACGCTCAATAAGTCCTTCTCTTTTTAAGATTTTAATTCTGTTAGCGTGAGTATTATCATAATCGTCGGGTTCAGTAAGCCTTTCGTTTGCAAAGATTTCTTGTACTAGTCGTTCGGCAAACATTCCAAGCTTATAAATGCACGCATTAGGATCATTATAGAGATAGCTCTCAGCGGTTTCTCCTATTTTTGCGAGTGTTTCCCAATATCTATTCAAAAATTCAAAGTTGGATTTCATATCAACTCACCTCCGTCGTAAGGTAACTTCTCATAATAATATGTTATGAGAAGTTGTCATTTATTGTATTATACCACAATTTGCACAATCAGTCAATCGTTTTACGAGATAAATTCTATGCTATTAACCATAAAATTGATTTTCAATATCAATTTATGATAACAAAAGAATATTATTAAAAGATATGCTCTCCATACAATTACCGCATAGAGAGCATATCTTTTTTATTATAATAGCTTTCAATTGTATTTTGATTACAGTTGTAAATATCCTCAATTCAAATCTATCGTAATTCGTTTTCAAAGATATATTGCAAAACCACTGCCCGAAATATTATAAATTATCGTTGTTAAGGTGCAGCTACAGGCACACCCGTCAGCAATTCTATGGTAGAGTTATACTCGGTGCAGAGATATTTGCAGTACGACACTCTGGTACGGAATGGCTTGCAGCATTTTGACAGTTGGGCTTCTACTTTCGGAGAAACCATAACGGCGTTGGAGCTTGCCCCAGAGGGGTCAAGTTACCGCCCGAAAACAAGGTTTGCCAAGTTTCACAACCTGCCAGAGCTGATGCAGATGTTCCGTGAGGTAGCCGACATTCAGACCGCCGATATGCTGAAGCTCCCCGTGCCAAAGGTCAATTATCGCAATATCAAGGTCGCTCCGAGCGAAATCCAAACGGAAATGGTTGCTTCCCTCGCAAAGAGAGCCGAGAAAGTCCGTGACAGACTTGTAGAGCCGTATATCGACAATATGCTGAAAATTACAAATGACGGGCGAAAATTGGCACTCGACCAAAGGCTTATCGACCCGATGCTGCCAGACTTTGAAAACAGTAAGGTCAACGCCTGCGTGGATAATGTGTACCGTATCTGGGCGGAAAACGCCGACACACGGGCGACGCAGCTTGTATTTTGCGACCTGTCAACGCCCAAAAACGACGGCACTTTCAATGTGTACGACGATATACGAACAAAGTTGACCGACAGGGGTATCCCTGCGGAGCAGATACGCTTTATTCACGAAGCGACTACCGACGCACAGAAAAAGGAGCTGTTTGCAAAGGTCAGAAGCGGCGAAGTGCGAGTTCTCTTAGGTTCTACCCCGAAAATGGGAGCAGGTACGAATGTGCAGGACAGGCTCAAAGCCATTCATAATTTGGACTGTCCGTGGCGACCGAGCGACCTTGAACAGCGGCAAGGGCGCATTGAACGGCAAGGCAATATGTTCCCAGAGGTTGAGGTCTATCGCTATGTTACCGAGCAGACCTTTGACGCCTACCTCTATCAGTTGGTAGAGAGCAAGCAGAAATTTATCAGCCAGATAATGACGAGCAAAAGCCCCGTCCGTTCTGCCGAAGATGTGGACGAGGTTGCGCTGTCCTTTGCCGAGGTCAAAATGCTTGCTACAGGCGATGAGCGTTTCAAGGAGAAAATGGACTTGGATATACAGGTATCGAAGCTGCGTGTACTCAAACAAAGCTATCTCTCCGAGCATTACGACCTTGAGGATAGGATACTCAAATTCTATCCGCAGACCATAAAGGAGTATGAGGAACGCATCGCAGGCTATGAAAGCGACACGGCTCTTGCTGAACAGCACAAGCCGCAGGGCGAGGATAAGTTCTGCCCGATGACCCTAAAAGGCGTGACCTACACCGAAAAAGCAGCCGCAGGCGAAATGCTCCTTGCCGTCTGCAAGGAAAGCACTCTTGCCAATCCCGTGGAAATTGGCAGCTACCGTGGCTTTAGAATGGAGGTTTATTATGATACGCTCAACACCCATTACTGCCTAAACCTTTGTGGGAAAGCAAAGCACAAGGTAGAATTAGGCAGCGATGCGCTCGGCAATCTGACCCGAATTGAAAATGAGCTTGCGAAAATCCCTATAAAATTGGAGGTTGCAAGGACAAAGCGGACGGAAACCATTGAACAGCTACAAACCGCAAAAGCGGAGGTTGAAAAGCCTTTTGCCTTTGAAGATGAGCTGCGGGAAAAGACGGAACGACTGAACGCTCTCAATATCGAGCTTAATCTGAATGAGAAAGACCGTTCCGTTATGGATACAGAGCCAGACCAGAGCGAGGAACAACCCGAAAGAAAATGTGCAAATCGAGAGAGATAATGCTGTTTGTATATTTGTAATGACCTTTTTGGGGCAGTATAATAGGTACAAGAAGTATTAAAATCGGAGGTGAAAACCGTGCTTGATAATTTCAAATTTGAAACCTTTGTCGATGCGCACAGCAATATTTTCGAGGAGTATCTAAGCTCCGTTATATCCAAGCTGAGAGAAACCAATTCCGAATACCGTTCCATAGAGGAAAAGATAGAGAGCCTTTACAGGCAGTATCCGAAAGTGATGGCGCTATTCGATACGGAGAAATCAAGCGATTTATCCGAGCAGGAATGTACGGCGCTGATAGAAATTCTGGAGCTTCGGGCGAGGCTCTGCGATATGCAGCAGGAAGCAATTTATTTCCGAGGCTGCTATGACAGCGTGGGTTATCTGAAAAAGGCAGGCATTTTATAACCGAGAACGGCGGCATTGGCAAAAAGCTGATGCCGCTTTTACATAGCCGAGTGGTTTTCACTTAACGAAAATCACTCGGCTTTTTCTATTTCTGGAGGTGATTTGATTGAATGAGAAGCAGCAGACCCTATGTGCAGCTTGACCCTGCGGTTATCGAACAGGCACGGCAAATGGACTTGCTCTCCTATCTCAGAGCTTATGAGCCGAACAATCTGGTGCGTGTCGGCGGCAGCGTTTACTGCACCAGAGAACACGACAGCTTAAAGATTTCCAATGGCAAATGGTATTGGTGGTCGAGAGGTATCGGCGGTGTTTCCGCCCTTGACTATCTTATCAAGGTCAAGGATTACGGATTTGTAGAAGCCGTCGAAGCGCTGACGGGCGGTGCGGTTGAATGGACACCGCCGCAAACGCCGAAAAAAGACGAGCCGAAAGTTCTGCTATTACCGCCGAAGCACAGGGATTGTAACCGAGTAATGCAGTATCTTTTCGGGCGTGGTATAGATTATCAGCTCATACAGGAGTGCATTGCAGACGGTACGATTTACGAAAGTGCCGATTATCACAATGCCGTTTTTGTGGGCAAGGATAAAAACGGAACGCCAAAGTATGCAGCCTTGCGCAGCACGCTCGGCAGCACTTTCAAGCAGGACGCTTCGGGAAGTGACAAGCGATATTCGTTCCGACTGCTTGCAAAAGAGCCGATAAACACGGTGCATTTATTTGAAGCAGCCATTGATTTGCTGTCCTATGCGACCTATCTCAAATGCGAGGGCAAGGACTATCGGACACAAAATCTGCTCTCTTTGTCGGGCGTATATCAGCCAAAAAAGGAGCTGAGCGAGAGCAAAGTTCCCATTGCGCTGTCCACTTATCTCAAAGAAAATCCGCAAATCAAGACCGTTGTTTTGCACCTTGACAATGACAAAACGGGCAGGCTGTGTACTGCCGCCTTAACCGAATTATTGAAAAAGAACTATGAAATTGTTGATTCTCCGCCGCCTGTCGGCAAGGATGTCAACGATTTTTTAATGTCCTATCTGGGGCTTTCAAGGCAAAAGCCCGTCCGTGAAAGGAGTGATGTCCGTTGATTGTGTAACAGTTTTTTGAAAAAAAGACAGCCAAACAGACCCCAAATTTAAGAACGAAAGTGAGGAAATGACGATTGAAAAACTATGATGTGACCCTTACCGCCCACTACGAAAAGACCGTTTCCGTTTGCGCCGACAGCCCCGAACAGGCGGCGGAGAAAGTCAAAATCATTCTCTTCGATACCGACCTTATCGAGTTTTCCGATGAGGATTTTGTCTGCGGCGAAGCCGATATTACCGAGCATAGCGAGGACGGTCTTGACGATACCGATGAGGAAGAATTGTCCGAAGAAGATGATTGTTCGGACTGTCCGTACTTCTGCCCCGTGTGCGGAAAATGTCTGTATGAGGACGAGTGCGAAGAATGATATGTCTTACCAAGCACTGAATTTGGCTAACCAAATTCCGCTTGTTAGGGGGCTGCCCCTAATCAATGCCAACAACTTAAGCGATATTGGCATTTACCCTGCATAAAAAATCAAATAG
>ERZ1027255.465-NODE-465-length-13227-cov-6.741118_pt1 | contig 13227 bp, 10 predicted proteins | sample MGYA00519261_ERZ1027255 | MGnify/ENA primary metagenome ERZ1027255 (study PRJEB26926, sample SAMN06164399) | human gut metagenome | biome: ENVO:00009003; feature: ENVO:2100002; material: ENVO:00002003 | host: Homo sapiens | place: USA | collected 2012 ...
TCCGCTTTTTCAAGGCACAGACGGGCAAGACACCAAGCGAGTATCGCAAAACTGCGTAAATATGTAAATATAACGAAGCATCAAATGTGGTGACCTTCATCTGATGAACCCCACCTACTTTCCGATTTCAGCATGAATGAAGATTCGGATAGTAGATGGGGCTTATTTTTGACACCGAGAAAGAATATCACTTTTTTTACATTTTCCAAACAGTCACTTACAGTCGATTAAAACGAAAGTTAAAACGGATAAATCTTGTTAAACAAATCATCTTTTACCACTTATGTTCATACCTTTGCACCCAAATTCATAATCAAAAAAGGGATATTTTATGTTCACATAAGGATAATTCCTTAATGTAAAAAGGATAATACAAAGGATAATTCCTTAATGTAAAGAAGGATAATATTTTAAATAAATAAGAGAAGTTATATGAGAGAAAATTCGGAAAGTTCAGTAGCCTGCCATCATCGAGTAGGCTTCCTGGGATTGCTCATCACTCTGGGCATCGTGTTTGGAGATATAGGTACATCCCCACTCTACGTGATGAAGGCCATCCTGCACACGGGTGAAGCCATCAACGAGAGCACCATCCTGGGTGCATTGTCGTGCATCATCTGGACACTCACCCTGCAGACCACCATCAAATACGTATGCGTGGCGCTGCGTGCCGACAACAATGGCGAAGGAGGCATTCTCGCCCTCTACGCCCTGTTGCGCAAGATGAAGAGAAAATGGATTTACCTGTTGGCCATCATCGGTGCCAGCACCTTGCTGGCAGATGGAATCATCACCCCTGCCATCACGGTTACCACAGCCATCGAAGGACTCGAAAGCATCAGTCCCCACCTGCCAGTCATCCCCATCACACTGGGCATCATCACCATCATCTTCTTTGTGCAACGCTTTGGTACAGAGAGTATTGGCAAGTCGTTCGGAGTATTCATGCTGATATGGTTCCTGCTGCTGGGCGTAACGGGAGCTTTCAGCATCACCTCTTACCCATTGATTCTGAAGGCCTTCAACCCCTACTATGCTGCCATGCTGCTGGCTGAATCGCCAGAGTGGTTTCTGATTCTGGGTGCCGTGTTCCTCTGTACCACCGGTGCTGAGGCTCTTTACTCCGACCTGGGTCACTGCGGCAGAAAGAACATCACCATCAGCTGGCTTTTCGTAAAGGCCATGCTCATCCTCAACTATCTGGGTCAGGGAGCATGGGTGCTGAACCATATCCAGACTGCCTCCTCCGTGAATCCGTTCTTTTCCATCATGCCCCAGAACATGCTGATTTTTGCCATCATCATGGCCACGGGTGCGGCAATCGTTGCCAGTCAGGCACTTATCAGCGGCACCTTCTCCATATTGAGCGAAGCCATGAACCTGCACTTCTGGCCACGCATGCGAATCAAGCATCCTACCCATGTAAAGGGACAGCTCTATATCCCGGTCATCAACCTCGCCATGTACTTCGGTGTGGTTCTCATCATCCTGCTCTTCCGCGACTCCTCGCACATGGAGGCAGCCTATGGTCTCGCCATCACCATCACCATGCTGATGACCACCCTGCTGCTCGGTTTCTACCTGCGCACCAAGGGTGTGGCACGCATCTTCATCCTGCTCTTTATGGGCGCATATTGCGTTATCGAGGGCATTTTCCTTGCCGCCAACCTGTCAAAATTCCTCGCAGGAGGATGGTGTACGATGCTTATTGGCGGAATCCTGTTCCTGATGATGTATGTATGGGTCCACGCCATCAAGATCCGCCATCATTACATCAGTACCAAACCGCTGGATGAGTATTATCAGATTATCTCCGATATCAAGGCCGACGAGAGCATCCCCAAGTACGCATCCAATCTGGTTTATGTGAACCATGCCGACAAGGAAGGTGCGGTGGATGACAAGCTGCTCTATTCCATCATCAACAAGCAGCCCAAGCGTGCTGACCATTACTGGCTTATCAATCTGGAATTTGCAGATACTCCTGACACGCTGGAGTACAGTTGCGAGACCCTGGTTCCCGACACCCTCTACAGTGTAACCATGCGCATAGGTTTCCGCATTGAGCCTAGGGTGAGCCTCTATCTGCGACAAGTGGTAGAAGACCTGGTGGCCAGCAGGAAGGTGGATTTGAGAAGCACCTATCCTTCGCTCCGCAAAAACGGAATTCCTGGCGATTTCCGCTTCATCATCATCCACCGCGTGTATTACCCGGAGAGTTCCGACAACCGTCAACAGAACCTGCTGATGACCATCTATGCCCTTATCGGCAAAATAGGCATTGACGAGCCAAAGGCTTTGGGTCTCGACACATCCATGGTGGTGGTAGAACGTGTTCCGCTCATCATCAACCAGCGCAACAGAAGCATCAGGCGCATTACGCAGATTGTTGAAGAATAGGAAGATTTTTCTAAACAAAAAAACAGTCGGATGATTACTTTTCGAATTATTATTTGTATCTTTGCACCTGAATTGCGCAAAGCAAAGTTGAAAGATAATAAAAATGATAATTTAATGGGAAATCAAATCACAACAATGGAACGGGGAATGCAGCGACGCACAGAACTGCTCCTGGGAAAAGATAATCTTGAAAAAATTCAGGAAGCACGAGTCCTCATCTTCGGAATCGGAGGCGTGGGCTCATGGTGCGCAGAGGGACTGGTGCGCAGCGGCGTGCGCAACATCACCATCGTGGATAGCGACCGCGTATGCGTGACCAACTGCAACCGCCAGCTGATGGCAACAAGCCGCACCATCGGACAGGTAAAGGTAGATGCGCTGCGCGACCACCTGCTTGAAATCAACCCTGAAGCCAACATCACGGCTTATCAGAAAATCTACCAGGCAGAAACTGCAGAAGAGTTCCACATGGAGGAATACGACTACATCATCGACGCCATCGACTCGCTGAAGGACAAGGCTGACCTGATTCTGCGTGCCACTGCCCTTCCGAAGGAAATCACCTTCGTATCTTCCATGGGAGCAGCCCTCCGTCGCGACCCTTTCATGGTGAGGAAGGCTGAGTTCTGGAAGGTTGATGGCGATCCGCTGGCAAGAGCCCTGCGCAAGAAATTCAAGAAGAACAAGACCTTCCCTCGCCGCAAATTCCAGTGCGTGTTCAGCGAGGAAAAGCCGATGCAGAACATGAGCGACCAGCGACTCGTAGAGGACGAATGGACATCTACGAAGCCGCAGATCAACGGTTCACTCTGCCACATCACCGCTACATTCGGAATGGCTATAGCAGGAATCGTTATCAATCACATCATCGAAAGATAATATTTTGAAGAAGGTAATATTTTGAAGAAGGTATGATCAAGATACGCTGCGTGGTAGAACGGATTACCTACCAGAACCAGGAAAATGGATATTCCGTGATGAAAGTCAAGGTGAAGGGATATTCCGACCTGGTTACCCTGGTGGGAAACCTGCTGGATGTTCCAGTGGGAGCGGTACTGCTGTGCAATGGCGACTGGAAGATGGACAAGCGATACGGACAGCAGTTTGCCTGCGAAACCTGGGAAGAGGTAATGCCTGCCACCGTGTATGGAATCGAGAAATACCTGGGCAGCGGACTGGTGAAAGGCATCGGTCCGAAGTTTGCTCACCTGATAGTGGAGAGGTTCGGAACGGAAACCATCGAGGTAATAGAAGATGACATCGAACGACTCTACGAGGTTGCCGGAATCGGAAAGAAACGCGTGGAGAAAATCCGCGACAGCTGGGAGAAGCAGAAGGACATCAAGAACGTGATGATCTTCCTGCAGCAGTATGGTGTGAGCACTGCCTATGCCGCCAAAATCTACCGACAGTATGGCAAGGAAAGCATCGACAACGTGAAGGAGAATCCCTACCGTCTTGCCGATGACATCTGGGGCATTGGTTTCAAGACTGCCGACAACATAGCCAGCAAGATGGGTTATGAGAAGAACGATCTGAGAAGATGCAAGAGCGGAATCAGCTACACCCTAAACGAACTCTCCAACGAAGGTCACGTTTATGCTGTAGAAGAACAGCTTATAGAAGCCGCAAAGAAACTGCTCGAAGCCGATGAAGAACCTATCAGACAAGCCATAGCGGAAATGATCATATCAGAAAATCTCATCCGTGAGAACGAAGCCATCTATCTGCCTCCTTTCTATCATTCTGAACGTGGAACGGCTAAGAAACTGCTGGAGTTGATGAAAGGTCAGGGTCCTACCCTCTTCAATATGCAGGCCGATATCCAGGCAATAGAAAAGGCTTCAGGCATCAGATACGACGAGGTGCAGATCGCCGCCATTGAGCAGGCAGTACGCTCTAAAGTGATGGTGCTGACAGGTGGCCCTGGAACAGGAAAGACCACGACGACGCAAGGTATCATTTCTGCTTACAAAACGGCAGGAATGAGGATTCTGCTGGCGGCTCCTACGGGCAGAGCTTCCAAGCGAATGAGCGAGGCCACGGGCATGGAAGCCAAAACCATCCACCGGCTGCTGGAGTTTAATCCGCAGGACGGATACAAGCGCAACGAGGAGAACCCGCTGGAGGGTGATGCGCTGATCGTGGATGAGTGTTCGATGATAGACATCATCCTGATGTATAATCTAATGAAGGCGATTCCGGAGCACATGCGCCTGGTGCTGGTGGGCGACATTGACCAGCTGCCGAGTGTGGGAGCCGGAAACGTTCTACGCGACATCATCGACTCAGAGAAGATTCCGGTCATCCGACTCACCCGCATCTTCCGACAGGCGCAGTCGAGCCGAATCATCATGAGTGCCCACGCCATCAACCAGGGATATTATCCGGACACGAGCAACGGCAAACAGACAGATTTCTTCTTTATCAAGAATGAAGACCCGGAGCAAGTGGCTACGGAAATCGTGAATCTTGTAAAATATCGTCTGCCAAAAGCTTACAATCAACCGCAGAGTAACATCCAGGTGCTTACCCCGATGCAGAGAAGTGTGGTAGGTGCAGCCAATCTGAACATGATGCTGCAGCAGGCACTCAACACATCCAATCTGGGAATCAGCCGTGGCGGAACCACCTACAAACTGGGCGACCGCGTAATGCAGATTAGGAATAATTACGACAAGAATGTATTCAATGGCGACATCGGAACCATAGAGAAGGTGAATATGGAAGATCGCACCATCTCCGTGAGTTTCGAGGATCATTCAGCTGAATACGAGGCAGCGGAGCTGGATGAGTTGACATTGGCCTACGCCACCACCATCCACAAGAGTCAGGGTTCAGAATATCCCATCGTGGTCATCCCTATCCTGATGACTCATTTCGTAATGCTTCAGCGCAACCTCATCTACACCGGAATCACGAGAGCCAAGAAAATCTGCGTGCTCATCGGTCAGCCCAAAGCCCTCGCCTATGCTGTAAGAAATCTGACTGTGAGCAGCAGAAACACGAAATTGAAAGAACGGTTGCGTGGCGAGATTGAGGCGGCAACCAATTCTTCTCCACTCCACTTCAGCAAGCCGTATGTTTTGCCTGAAGAGAATCAGCCAATGATGGCTGCTGAACCAGGAATCAAAAGAAAGGAATAGTGGTCTTGTCGGCATTGTACTTTACGGTAACCGTCTGGTTAGGAACTGAAGTCTCGATACTCTTGATTCCTTTCTCAAAACGGAGATTGTTCTTGATTTTGTTTTCACAAGCCGCACAGTGCATCTGTGGGGTGGTTGTGAAAACCACAGTCTTGATTTCTCGAAAAACAAGGCTAATTTCGCACAATTCGAGGGAAATCATTGAAGTTTTTTATTATACTGGCTTATAATTCAGAAATTTTATCTAAATTTGCAGAAGCAAAAAAAAATCAGATGAAACATATAAAGACTGCATTGATAGGATTCGGGTATCGGGGCAAACAATTGCTGCGGCTGTTACGCACGATTGAAAGCTATGAGATTGTCGGTATCGCCGACATCAACGGCTGCGGGGATTCGGAATCTCCGGGCGCTTCCTTCTATCAGGGCGAGGAAGCCTACAAGATGATGCTCGACGAGCAACAGCCCAATCTGGTTTTCATCACCACCCCCTGGCACCTCCACATCACCCACGCCACGGAATGCATACTGCGAAACTGCCATGTGGCTCTCGAAATCAAAGGCGGACTCTGCCAGGATGAATATGCCCCGCTACAGGAAATCGCCCAACAGAAAGGAGTAAAGGTTTTTCCGTTGGAGAACACCCTCTTCATGCGAGAAATCCTTGCTGTAAAAAGAATGGTGGATGAAGGAGCACTTGGAGAAATCATCTATATGAGAGGCGGTTACCGCCACGACCTGCGCAAGCTGCTGCTCGATGACAATGGGGTACTGGGTGGACGAAAAGGTACGGAAAGCGTGTGGAGAAGCCGTTTCTACTCGCACCACAACGCCGACATCTATCCCACCCATGGACTCGGTCCGCTCTGCATGATTCTGGGCATCGGGAAAACAGACCATCTCGCCTGGCTCACTTCCTTCGCAACCAAGGCGGTGGGACTTCGCCAGCACATGTCAGAAGATGATAATACTCCCATCACCCTGGGCGACATCATCTCTACGCAGATTGAAACCCAGGGCGGAACACTCATCTCACTCACTCATGACACGACCCTGCCTCGCCCAAGAAGTCTCGACTTTGAGGTGCAGGGTTCGCTGGGCATCTGGGACGGCGTAAACCGACGCATCTACCTGGAAAAAATGAATACCGAAACCTGGGTAGCAGACGGCGCTATCCTGAGCCAATACGAAAGCCGTGAATGGCAACTCTGGGGCAAGGATGCCCTGAAGCACGACAGCCATCACCAGGGAATGGATTATATCATGCTGAAAAGCGTTGCTGCCGATATATTGGCTGGTGCCCAGCATCCAGCAGAAACGACGGAAAGTGTCCAGCATCCAGTAGAAACGATGGCTGATATCCACTATCCCGTCACGCTGAACGATCTCGCCCTCTGGACTTCTGTAACCCTTCTATCGGAAATTTCCATCAGGGAGCATCGCCGTGTAGCCTTCGGAAATATCAAAAATATCGGAGATAACGAATAATCAAAAATATCGGAAATAAAAGTGATTTATAATAAATAAGAACAAAAGAAAAAATATGATTACAGTAGATGGATTGACCGTAGAATTCGGCGGCACCACCCTATTCAAAGACATTTCCTTTCAGATCAACGAGAAGGACCGTATAGCCCTGATGGGCAAGAATGGCGCAGGAAAAAGTACCCTGCTCAAGATCATCGCAGGCGTAAGAACAGCCACACGTGGCTCCGTTTCCGCTCCAAAAGACTGCGTCATCGCCTATCTGCCTCAGCATCTGATGACCGAAGACGGAAGAACCGTGTTCGAGGAAACCTGCCAGGCGTTCGCCCATCTCCACGAGATGCAGGCGGAGATTGACCGCATCAACAACGAGCTCACTACCCGCACGGATTATGACAGCGACGACTATATGCAGCTCATCGAAAAAGTATCTTCATTGTCTGAGAAATTCTATGCAATCGACATGACCCACTTCGAGGAGGATGTAGAGAAGACTCTACTCGGTCTGGGCTTCGAACGCTCTGACTTCAACCGCCCTACCAGCGAGTTTTCGGGAGGTTGGCGCATGCGTATCGAGCTTGCCAAACTGCTGCTGAAATCGCCTGACGTGCTGCTCCTGGATGAGCCTACCAACCACCTCGACATCGAATCTATCGGATGGCTCGAAGACTTCATCATCAACAGTTCGAAAGCGGTGGTAGTGATCAGTCACGACCGAAAATTCGTAGATGACATTACAACAAGAACCATCGAGGTTACCATGGGCAGAATCTACGACTACAAGGCCACCTACAGCCAGTATCTGGAACTGCGCAAGGAGCGCCGCGAACAGCAGATGAAGAAATATGAGGAACAGCAGAAGATGATTGCCGAGACCAAGGACTTCATCGAGCGATTCAAGGGCACGTATTCGAAGACATTCCAGGTGCAGAGCCGCGTGAAGATGCTCGAAAAGCTGGAACTGATCGAGGTGGACGAGGAGGATACCAGCCGACTGAGACTGAAGTTCCCTCCAAGTCCGAGAAGCGGAGCCTATCCGGTTCAGATGAGTGACGTGGCGATGTCGTTTGATGACAAGCAGATATTCAGCGGCGTGAATCTTACCGTGGAGCGTGGCGACAAGATTGCCTTCGTGGGAAGAAACGGTGAGGGTAAATCTACGCTCGTAAAATGCATTATGGGTCAGCTTCAGAACGAGGGTAAACTGGAGTTGGGCCACAATGTTCAGATAGGCTATTTTGCTCAGAACCAGGCGTCTTTGCTCGATGGAGAGCTTACTGTGTTCCAGACCATTGATGATGTAGCAAAGGGAGAAATCAGAAATAAGATTCGCGATTTGCTGGGTGCATTCATGTTTGGCGGCGAGGATTCTACCAAGAAGGTAAAGGTTTTGTCGGGTGGAGAAAGAACCCGTCTGGCTATCCTGAAGCTGCTGTTGGAGCCGGTGAATCTGCTGATTCTCGATGAGCCTACCAACCACCTGGATCTCAAGACGAAGGATGTACTGAAGCAGGCGCTGCTGGATTTCGACGGTACGCTGATTGTAGTGAGTCACGACCGAGACTTCCTGGATGGTCTGGTCAGCAAGGTGTACGAATTCGGCCATGGTCGCGTCCGCGAGCATCTCTGCGGAATCTACGAGTTCCTGGAAACAAAGAAAATGGAAAGCCTTCAGGAATTGGAGAAGAAATAAAATCTCAAAAGGTATTTTTCGAAAGAAGATGCGTCATTATTCATCGAATGAAGAAACGAAAAAGAGGGTGTGTCATAGACTTACGACACACCCTCTTGTATTTCAAATAATTTCTTTAAAATTATTTCTTTTTCTTCAATACCAACTTCGGAATCTTGACTTTCTGACCAGGCTTCAACTGGGAAGTACCATTCAGAGCTTCAACGTAACATTCCATTCCTGGGCCTAAGTACTTTTGGCTAAGCGACTTGATGGTTTGTCCTTCTCTTGCCGTAACAACCTCGGAAACACCAATGATACGATAGGCTCCGGTTCGAACACGGGCATCCTGGTCGTATTTGCTGCTTGCCTGGGCAGCATGCTTTTCTGCCTGCTTTCTGGTTTCTTCTTTCTTCTTAGCTTCTGCAAGTTTTTTAGTCTCCTGCTGTTTCTTTGCATCTGCGAGTTTCTTGGCTTCCAAATTCTTCTTTGCCTCAGCCGATTTTACATCAATTGATTGCTTATCAGCCGTCGCATCCATATTCTGTCCGACATCTTCGACTTTTTTGACAGCTTCGCTTGCCTTCGCCATTCTTACACTATCCTCGATAGCCTTCTTGCGAAGAATTTCTTCCTGCGTTGGGGCAGACTTGGCTGGTGCCTTCTTCTCTGTCGGAACCTGCTGGTAATTATCCAACTGCAGAGCGAGATGATCACGCTGGGCAGCCAGCTTGCCATAATTAAAAGCAAACCAGCCAAAGCCTACTATCATAGCCAGGAATACTACGCTCGCAGCAACAACTAGAGAACGAGGCAAAACAACATGACGCTTATCGGTTACCTCATCTGAAGAAGGAGTTTCCTCATCTGAAGAAGCTTCCTCTTCAATAGGAGTTTCTGTAAAGTTTTCCTTATCAGAAGGAACTTTCTCTACAATAGGAGTTTCTGTAATAGAGTTATCCTCACCAGAAGGAACTTTCTCTGCAATAGGAGTTTCCTCTGTTAATGTCGATTCTTTTTCTTCATCAGAAACAACAGACTCAACTTCATTCTGAGCTGGAACTTCAGATTCCTTTGTTTCCAATCCAGAAGTTGCAGATTCAGATTCTACCGGTTCAGATACTGCAGGTTTAAATACAGCAGGTTCTGTCGCTGCAGGTTCTGATCCTTCCGTTTTTTTTTCTTCCGGTTCAGCAACATTTTCCTGAGACAATCTCTCTCCTATCACAATCATTTCATCGCTAACAGGAGCATCGTTTTCTTCATCCAAAAAATCTATCACACCACTTGTTACAGGAGAATCCTGTTCAACAAAAGAATCCAAGGAAGAATTATCTGAATCAGGAACACACTCTAACGTAGAATCGAATACAGAGCCGTCCTCTTCAGCATTTTCAAATTTTCTGTCGATTTCATCGAAATCAACACCATCATTCACCACGACGGTCTCAAACTGGGCGAAAGGCTTGTTCACAATCTCCTTCAGAATATTATCGGGCGTGAAGGAAATCTTGTCACGGCCCTCGATGATGATACGCTCGCCCGTGTTCACATCCACGCTTTCACGATCCTTCACCGCCATTACCTTAAAAGTACCAAGCCACTTCATCTTCACGAGCTTATCAGACTGAAGCCCCTCGTTGGCAACATCAAACATCTTTCTGATAAACAGTTCGGCATCCTGCAGACTGATTCCCGACTTCTCTGCCAGGCGCTGCGCCAAGTCGCTTAAACTAATCTTACTCATAGTCTTCACCTCCATTCTTCAGTTTTTCCTTGACACTGGCCACAGGGCGAAAGCCGAGTACGAGCTTAGGCGGAACAAGCTGGCGCTTCTTGGTTGTAGGATTAACAACCACACGCTCCAAGCGCTTCTTTACCTCAAACGTACCAAAGTTGGGGATGGAGACAGCCTCACCATCCTCAAATTCAGCAATCATGGCATCTATCACCTTGCGCACCATCTTCTGGGTGTCGTCCTGTGAATAGCCAGTCTGCTGAGCAAGTTCTGCAATATACTCCTTGTTATTCATTCTGATGTCAAAATATTACCTCCCATATTACTTTACCACTTCTCCGTAGAGATCAAACTCCTCGCTCTGGGTAATCTTCACATTGTAGAAGCAACCCACGCGCAGACGCTTCTCTCCTGCCTTGATCAGCACTTCAGGATCCACCTCTGGCGAGCAGAATTCGGTTCTTCCTATATAGTAATCACCCTCCTTGCGGTCGATAATCACCTTCAATATCTTGCCCACTTTCTCAGCCTCTACCTCTGCGCTGATTTCCTGCTGCAGAATCATCAGTTCGTCAAGACGGCGCTGCTTCACCTCGGCAGGAACATCATCCTCGTAGTTATTGGCACTGTAGGTACCCTCCTCCTCAGAATAAGCAAAGGCACCCATACGCTCAAATCGCTGAGTACGAACGAATTCGAGCAATTCATGGAAGTCTTCCTGAGTCTCACCAGGGAAACCTACCATAAGAGTGGTGCGGATATGAATGCCCGGCACACGCTCACGGATGGTCTTGAGCAGATCAATGGTTTCCTGCTTGCTCACGTGGCGATGCATTCTGTTGAGCATATTGTCGCTGATATGCTGCAGGGCGATGTCAAGATACTTACAAACGTTTGGCTTCTCGCGCATCACATCGAGCAAATCGAGCGGGAACTGGTTAGGATAAGCATAGTGCAGCCGGATCCACTTCACACCCGGAATATCCGCCATGCGACTTATGAGTTCGGTGATGTGATGCTTGCCGTCCAGGTCCACGCCGTAGTAGGTGAGCTCCTGGGCGATGATCTGGAATTCCTTCACACCATCGGCTACCAGTTGGCGCACCTCGTCGAGGATTTCATCCATCGGACGGGAAACGTGCTTGCCGGTGATGATAGGAATGGCGCAATACGCACAGCGGCGGTTGCAACCTTCAGAAATCTTGATATAGGCATAATGATGAGGAGTAGTGAGATGGCGGGTTCCACTGCAAGCAGGCACTTCAGCCTTGCCCAGTTCCTTGAGCAACTCCTTATAATTAAACTTACCATAAAACTTATCCACCTCGGGCATCTCAGCCTCCAGTTCCTTCTGGTAGCGCTGTGAGAGACAACCCATCACATAGAGTTTGCGGAGTCGTCCCTCTTCCTTAGCCTGGATGAACTCCAGAATGGTATCGATACTCTCCTGCTTGGCATCCTCGATAAAGCCGCAAGTATTGATGACGGCTATTTCACCCTGTGGGCGTTTCGGGTCATGAACGCAGTGGTAGCCATTGTCCTCGAAAAGCTTCATCAAGGTCTCACTATCCACCAGATTCTTAGAGCAACCCATGGTTACTATATCTATCTGATTTTTCTTCATTCTTATCCTACTTATCCTATAATAATCTTAATCTAATTCTTTTCTCGACTATTTTACATCGAGCTTCAGCTAATTCTTTTTTCAAAGTCTATAAGTACCTGTATTCTAGTGCTTAAAGAGGGAGTCAACAAATTCAGACTTATTGAAGAGTTGGAGATCCTCCATGCCCTCGCCCAGTCCGATATACTTCACTGGCACCTTGAGCTGGTCGGAGATACCGATTACCACGCCCCCCTTAGCCGTACCATCGAGCTTGGTGATGGCGAGCGAAGAGATATTGGTAACGGCAGCAAACTGCTTAGCCTGCTCAAAAGCGTTCTGTCCGGTACTTCCATCCAGAACGAGCATCACCTCATCCGGAGCCTCAGGCATCACCTTCTTCATCACCTCCTTGATCTTCTTCAACTCATTCATCAGGTTCACCTTATTATGAAGGCGTCCGGCAGTGTCAATCAGCACCACGTCGGCACCGTTCGCCTTGGCGCTCTGCAGGGTATCGAAGGCCACGCTGGCAGGGTCAGAACCCATCTGCTGCTTCACCACTGGCACCCCTACTCGCTCGCCCCAAATGCAGATCTGCTCCACGGCAGCTGCACGGAAGGTATCGGCTGCACCGAGATACACCTTCTTGCCAGCCTTTTTAAACTGATAGGCTAGCTTTCCTATGGTGGTAGTCTTGCCCACACCATTCACACCCACTACCAGAATCACGTATGGCTTATGATCGGAAGGCAAATCCCAGTTTTCATTGTCATCGGTATGATTTTCCTCTAGGAGGCTTGCAATCTCTTCTCTCAGGATTCTGTTGAGTTCTGAGGTAGAAACATACTTATCTCTTGCCACGCGCTCTTCGACACGACGGATGATCTTCACGGTAGTCTCCACACCTACATCGGATGTGATGAGCACCTCCTCCAAATCATCGAGCACGTCATCATCTACGGTTGACTTACCAGCCACCGCACGCGCCAATTTTCCAAACACGCTCTCCTTGGTCTTTTCGAGGCCTTTATCGAGAGTTTCCTTTTTTTTGTTGCTAAATAATCCGAATAATCCCATATTTATAGCTATATTTTTTTGCAAAGATACGAAAATATTTGAAACTAGGAGCGTTTTTCCTAAAAAATATTGTTAACTTAGCAAAAGAATGTATAAATAATCG
>ERZ1027255.478-NODE-478-length-12994-cov-14.293608_pt1 | contig 12994 bp, 15 predicted proteins | sample MGYA00519261_ERZ1027255 | MGnify/ENA primary metagenome ERZ1027255 (study PRJEB26926, sample SAMN06164399) | human gut metagenome | biome: ENVO:00009003; feature: ENVO:2100002; material: ENVO:00002003 | host: Homo sapiens | place: USA | collected 2012 ...
GCAAAATGATTGTGCATAATTTTTATGGGGTCATAAATTTGAGCTTTGAATGATTCAGGGGTCGTAAGTGCAGAAGACTGCACAAAATCGGCATATTTTCAGGCGTTGTAATTGGAAAATGTGAATTTACGACAAGAAAAAAGCTGTATATTAAAAAACAGTTAAGATGGTGCGTAACTAATTAGCACCATCAAAATTTAAATATGAAAGGACTGAACTGATTTGTTTATACGAAAATTAACAATCGACGTAATGAAACGGAGCGTGATAAGCGAATGGCAGAAGAAAAGACTAAAAGATACAGCCTTGATAAACCTCTGTGTCAGGACAACACAGAGGTGCAGTCGGCTGAATATACCGATCACTACATCAACGGTGTGACCTATCGTGTGTGGTCTGCATTTGAGGGTAAAACCAATGTAGCTGATAGTCTCAGCAGACTAATGTTTCGCAAACTGGAATCAGGCGAACAGGTCGGAGAGGTAGTCGATGAATTTCAAAAAGGAATAGAGCGTATCAATAACAGCTCCTTAGTAACAATGTAAAATTTCAATAATCGGACTTAGCAACATTCAACAAATATTTTTAAAGACAGCGGATTTTACTGGCATTTACAGCATAGTTGTGATATACTTGTGGAGCGGAAGATACCGCAAGGCTTATTAAATCCGCTGCTGAGAAAGGAGTTACTATGAAAAAACAGCAGCATTACAAGGCAGCACTTTATTGCAGACTTTCGGTTGATGACGGAAACTTTGGAGGAAGTGTTTCTATCGAAACTCAGAAAATTCTGCTTGAGCAGTACTGCAAAGATCATAAAATTACAGACTACAAATTCTATTGTGATGACGGTTGCAGCGGAACGAACTTTGACAGACCGTCCTTCAAAAAAATGCTTTCGGACATTGATGAGGGCAAAATCAATCTTGTTATCGTCAAAGACCTTTCTCGGTTTGGACGAAATTATGTCGAGGCAGGTATGTATGTTCAACGGTTTACCGACAGCAATATCCGATTTATTGCGGCGGACGATAACTATGATTCTCTTGTGAACAGCGACGATTTGCTGTTCCCGATAAAGAATGTAGTCAACGAAATGTACGCTCGTGACGTTTCAAAAAAGACCAAAGCGGCGAAAAAAGCTAAGGCGAGTGACGGACAGTTTATCGGATCAAAAGCTCCGTTCGGCTACAAGATAGACCCAAATGACCGTCATCATTTAATCGTGGACGAGCCTGCCGCACAGGTTGTTAAAAGAATTTTCAGACTTGCATCAGAGGGTGTTGGCTACAACAAAATGGCAAAAATATTTAGAGAAGAAAAGGTACTAACTCCCATTGCCTACTTCAACCTCAACAATCCGGATTACTTCAAATCGGATTACTGGCGCAAGGAATTTGACTGGCACGTTACTTCAATCCGCGCGATACTCAACAATGAAGTCTATCTAGGCAAGCTTGTTTACGGCAAGCAGAGAAACAAATCCATGAAAAGTAAAGAAAAGGTACGCAATCCTAAAGAGGATTGGATCGTGGTTGAAAACTGCCACGAGCCTATCATTACGCAGGAACTGTGGGATACGGTACACAAAATTCTGAATGCCAAGCACCGTCCTGCAAAGGCGGGAGAGGTTCAGATGTTTGCCGGACTTCTCTACTGTTCGGATTGCGGTCATTGCCTGACTTACTCGCAGAAACAGCGTAAAGACGGCAGTTATCACGGAGCGTACTCCTGTTGGATGTACAAAACTCACGGCAAAGAATACTGCGCTTCGCACTACATTACGTTTGATACAATTTACGAGCTTGTACTGATCGACATTCAGCGTAACTTGTTTCAGTACCGCAAAAATACGGATAAATTCAAGTCGATTTTAAGTCGGAAATATCAGTCTGATTCACAAAAGCAAGCGGAACAAATCACACTCGAATATGAGCAAAAGCAAAAACGCTGTGAGGAACTGGATAAGATTATCAGCCGACTTTATGAGGACAATGTTCTTGGGAGGATAGGCGATGAGAGATATGAGTCTATGTCGCAGAGTTACGAGTTGGAACAGGTGGAAATCAAAAAGGCGTTACCTATTCTCAAATCGAAAATTGACGAGTTGAAAAGACAATCAGATTGTGCGGATAACTTTATTAACGTTATAAAAAAATACACCATAATCGACAAGTTGGATGCCGCAATACTAAATGAGCTGATAGACAAAATTGTTGTTCATCACAAAGAACAAGCTGAGGACGGAAGAACATTTCAGCAGATTGAGATTTATTACAGATTTGTCGGAAAACTAGGCACGGAGAATGAATTATCCAAGGCGGCATAACCGTGCAAATACAGCGGTTACACACGAAAAATCAAAATACGATATGACGTCGCTTTATCGACAGCCCATGGTCGTCGGTTCGAATCCGACTATCAGCTCCACCGCAACAGCGGTCCGCAATTTGCCCTCCGATCCATTTGTATGGGTCGGAGGGTTTTGCTATGTCGGGCGGTCGCACATAGTTTTGATATCGGCAAGTTTTGACTCACTGTTGGCTTTGGTCTGAGGGGTGACTTTTTTTGTAATGGGGCATGAAAAAATTAGGTTGAAATTTCACCTATGATATGGTATGATGTTAATGACAAGAATATTTAAATTTAGGTGGTGACATTATGAAAAAGGTTTTGGGAATACTCTTGGCGGTGGTCTATGGTGCAGGATTGGTTGGCTGTGGGTCGGTCAAGAACTTGAGGGTAGACTACGGGACATCGGAAATTTACTCGCAGGAGGACATGGAAGCTGCTATCAAGGTCATACTAAAGGAATTTGACAGCTGGGACGGCTGTGAGATGCACTTTATCACTTACGGCGGTGATGATTTGTGCAACGAGGATAACATCGAGTGGCTGAATGATTTAAAGAAAGATCATGATAAGGGCGATGAATTTACTCAGTGCATTGAATTTACGAGCAATTTTCACTCGCCAAAAGACGGCGGTGAAGGTTGGAATGCAGACACGGAATACACTAGCTGGCAATGGTGGCTTGCACGTTCTGAGGACGGCAAATGGAAACTCATGACATGGGGCTACGGTTAATATAATAGTACAGAAAAAAGGACTGCTGCGGTCAGGCGGCGGTCCTTTTTAGTGTTATTCTTCGATTTGTTTGCCCAAGAACATTGCGGCGGCTTTGGCGAGCATGGACTGTTTATCGGTACAAAGCTCGGTATCGTCGGTAGCCATGAATGCCACTGCACCTGTTATATCGCCGTTTGTGAGGATAGGGGCGATGGTGAGGGCGTGGGTGGTGATACCCTCTACGGCTCTAAGCGGCTCGGCTGTGGTATCGGTATAGTCAAAGGTTTTGCGGTTTTCCAAAAGCTCCTCCAGGGCAGGGGAGAGGCGGCGCTGGGAATACTCTTTTTTCGGCACGCCTGACACTGCCACGACGTGGTCCTTATCGAACACCACGGCAGGCGCTCCCCCAAGTTTTGAGATGACTTCCGCTGCCTGAGCTGCGCCCTCGGACATTTCGTTTATGGCAGAATACTTTTTGAATATCACTTCGCCGTCGGGGTTGGTGTAGATCTCGAGGGGGTCGCCCTCACGGATACGCATGGTGCGCCTTATTTCTTTAGGTATGACAACTCTGCCGAGATCGTCGATCCTGCGGACAATTCCTGTTGCTTTCATATTTATGACCTCCGTTGTTTTTTCAAAATTGCAGTAATATTATTTGCAGAGGTGGGGAATTTATGCAGGAAAAAAGCGAGCTGTGTGGCTCGCTTTTTTGATATGTACTGTTAGACTTATTTGAGCCAATAATCGGCTCGCTGATATGCTAAGTTCTTTCGTTGTAAGCGCAAGGACATTTCGCTGTTTATTGCAGAAATTTGCGCATATTTTGCGGCAATGGCTGTATTGTTCATAGTAGCTTGTGCGGCTTCCAATATTTGTTGATTTTGCTCGTAAAGAGCGGCATTTTGCTGTGCTTGCTTTATAATTGTTTCGCCTTGCAACTGTATTACTTTATTTAATTGCTGTCTGATTGCATCAAGATTACATTGCATTAACGCTTCTGAAAGTCCCTGACTTGATGTTGATATATAATCATAAAGATAATATATACCTTGAATATTCCTGAACTGGAGTGGAATTATATTTGCGCTATAAGCTGCTTGCAGTTTTTGATTTATTTCGTTTTTCTCTGACTGTATTTCAGATATACATGATGTAGTATCAGCTGCATATTTATCATGTGCATTTTTATGTTTCTCTACTGTTTCATTATATTTTTTCTTTTCATTTTCATACTTGACCATTTGTAAACGATACTGATCGTCAAGCTTATTTTGTTTCTTTCTATACAGTATAGTTGGAATCAGTGCACTAATCACAAAACAAATAAACCCGCCTACACTAATCAATATATCCTCTGTATTATTTTTTGGATAAAGAATGCAGACCAAAATCCCGATTGCAGCAATAACTTGATATGTTGTTGCAATACTTTTATCTGCAGATTGAGGCATTCCAGGCTTTTGTGGACTGCTTTTAGTCATTGTCAAATAATTATTATACAAAGCATTTTTCTTGTTATATATACCATTAATTTTGATTTGATCTTCATGTACTATCGTTTCCATAGTTCGCAAATCATTTAAGTAAATCAACAAAGCTTCTCTATCAATTTCATTATTCATATTAATCTCCTTTTTATATCCACAGTAAGTTTTACGCTTGAATTTTGGCTGACACTACAGCTGCAAATTCCATAGCATTCTGCACGCATGGAATTTTTATCACGCCAGAAGTTGAATGTATTTCTAGCGTTTTACCGCCTCTAATTTTATCAATAATATTTTCCGACACCTTAATACTATATATTTCATCAAGCAATAGGTGTAGCTTTACAATTGAATAAACTTTTTTTTGCTGACCTGATAAGCTTTCTTCAGTTAATTGTAGTGATGAATCTTTTGCATTCTTTTGGGAAACTGACATTATAATAGCAGGAACAACAATAGTAACAATTATCGTCAAAGACGACAATAATATACCTTTGCTAAAAAACATACTTTCACCAAACAAGTTAGCATATACGCCCCACTTAAAGAAAACAATCGTAAAAATTTTATAGTTAATACTACGGATAAGCGAACCAAAAATAAATCCTAAAACTATTATAATAGCAGGGATAACCAAAAACTTTTTTTTACAATCTGCTTGAATATTTGCACTAATAATAACATTTGAATCTTTCATAAATATTTCCCCCGAACATTTTTTGCCGTTGCATTTGCTTCATAATCAACAGCCTGATCATCAATCACTTTTCTGCAGTGTCCGCAATATGCCATATAGCATTCCTCCATATTCTTCATAGTGCTTTCTGCACCATTTATTTTGTATCCTCATTATACCACATTATTTCCATGATTTGTTAAGCTGGCTGCTTAGGATAACGATTACATTTTGTGAACAAAGTGTAAATTTTGCGGATGTAAACGTTGATAGGGGGCGTTTTTGAAATAAGGAGTGGGGAGCGAGGGGTGTTATTTCAAAAAGTCGGGAGTTTTTGAAATAAGGGGGATGTATTGAAAAAAATATCGCCGCAGGTCACTTGTGGGGCTTTGATGCGTTTCTGTTTGATCTACTCGACTAAAATTACAAGCCCACAAATCGCCACACGTTCGCTGATTTGGGTTGACAGTAAACATTGATTTAACTTTTCACTGTCACACTCTGTGACTTAAGATTTTACAAGGTTTTTCAGACTTTTTGAATCAGCTTGTTGACAGTAATTTCGCTAGTGTTTTTACTGTCACTACTGTCACGCTCACGGTCGTAATGAAGAATTATCAGCCTGCCGTTTCTAGTTCGCTTGTACTGAAAATCTATCCCATACTTTCTGAGTGTGTAGCCGTTCTGAACCAGATCTCTTGTAACTCTGTTTGGATAGAATTGTTCTTGCGTGACTTCTTTTAGTTCACTTACAAGTTCTGACGCCGTACCTAAAAAATCAATTTTCTTTTTGATGTAAACATACAATGCCGCAAGAAAAATGTTGTCCTTACTTTTTGGAGCGGTCGGCTCATCGGTAACGACCCACTTTTTCAAATCACTATCGAACTGCAAATTAATTTCTGCGTTTTCAATGTCACGACCGACACAGAACAGTTTAGCATTGCGACTTCCACGCTTTTTTTCAATAAGCACCAAACTTCTGTCAACACAACCGCTGATTCCTGTACTTCCCGAGATCATATTGAACGGGTCGGTATCCTTGCATTTTCTTGTATGATGTACAACTATTATTGCGATTTCAAGCTTGTCCGCAAGTGCTTTCAGCACAGAGAGCTCTTTATAATCTGAACCATAACTCGAATCAGTATCGCTGCGAACCATTTGCAGAGTGTCAATGAACACAATTTTTAGACCGCAATGTTCAATTTTAAAAGTTTCAATTTGCTCTTCAAGTCCGTTGCCGATAGATTCAGACATAACAGAGAAGTACAAATTTTCAGTTGGCACATCAGTTATTTCATACAAGCGATTTTGAATACGAACGTAGCTATCCTCTAAACACAAATACAATGCCGTGCCCTGCAATGTTTTCTGACCTAAAACACTTTCTCCTTTCGCTATTGACAGGCACATATCCAGTGCCAGCCAAGACTTTCCGACCTTTGGTGCACCTGCTAAGATATACAGACCTTGTGCAAGCAAGCCGTCTATAACGAACTCTATTGGCTTATACACAGTTGTCATTATTTCTTCGCAGGATCTAGTGATGAGTTTTTTCACGCTACCAGACCTCCTATTCTATTTTCAAGTTTCTGTTATTGTCACTGAACATAGCGAAATTTATATTCAAAACAAAAAGCTCGCAAAGACTTTTAAAATCTTTACGAGCTTATATTATTCTCCATTCTTATGGTATCGCATTTTAATACGTTTGTCAATAGTCATGGTCCATTTTCATTGTTTTGCACAGAAGATTTGATTTTGACACGGGGGTAAGATGTGCGTTTTCACCGTCGCACTGTGAGAGGGAGGGAGTGGCAGATTGGGGGTTCGGGGTTCTACCCGACAAGCCGCAATCGGTGGTCTGCCCCTTGTGGGCGGACTGCCGTTTGCGATGCTTGCTAAGTCTGCGGACTTAACTTTTCCGGGCTGTCCGGTTGACAGTAAATAATTATCATTTTTTATGTTCATACTGAAAATGCACTTGAAATATTTATCTTTTAATGATATACTGTTATGCACAGACAAAAAACGGAGAGGTGATTTGATGCTGGCAATTTACCTATCAATGCTCGAAACCAACGAAGAAAAAAATCAGTTTGAACAGCTTTACATAAAATACAAGCAGGATATGTATGCGGTTGCATATGGCATTTTGAAAAACAAGGAAGATGCTGAGGATGCTGTACATCAGTCTTTTTTGAAAATAGCAGATAACTTTTCAAAAGTTTCACAAATTCCATGTCACGAATTAAAAGCATATATTGTTATTATATGTAGAAACACAGCGATAAATATTTATAGGCAAAATCAAAATCGTGCAAAGCATAGTACAGAATTATTTGAAACTGAAATAGTTGATGAATCATATTTTGAAAAACAAAACTATGATGAACTTTTATTAGCAATAAAACAACTTCCGCAGATTTATAAGGATGTTATCTATCTGTATTTTCTGCAAGAGTTCTCAGCAAAAGAAACGGCATCACAACTTGAAATATCTCCCGAATTGGTCAGACAACGTGCATTAAGAGCAAAAAAGATGCTGAAAGACATCTTGGAAAGGAGCAACCGCAATGAATAATACTCAGTTTAAAAGAGCAATATCTGAGGCTTTGACAAAAGAATATGAATTGTCTGTTCCTGCACATAACAATGACCATGAGTTTTCAGATAAGTTTGCCCGAAAGATGGATAAGCTGATAGGTCGCCGGAAAAAGCCTTACTACCAAATGATAAATACTGCCGGTAAACGAGTAGCTTGTATTTTTGCCGTGATTTTTATTGCTGCATTTACAACAATAATGAGCGTATCCGCTTTGAGAAATGCATTCAAGGATTTTTTCATGAGCATTTTTTCAGACCATTCTGAGATATCAGCAAATGTTGAAAGCAATGAGGCTGCACCGGACACAATTCAAGTCTACTATGACATAGGTTATGATTTGAGTGATTATGATGTTATTTATGAGGAATATGATAAAATTTCTCGGAATATCATTTATCAAAAAGAGAATACAATAATTGATTATCAGCAGTTAGTCAAATCCGAATTTGATATGGGACTTAACACAGAAAGTGCTGAAATATCAACAATAGATATATCCGGACACGATGCAGTTTATTATGTAGATAATCATCAATTTTATCACTTGATTTGGGATAATGGAGATTATATTATTATGATAGGCTCCAATATTGGCAGAAATGAACTAATTGATATAGCAAATTCTGTGCAAAAAGCAGAAAAATAAAACTATTTTTGTTTTTCTGTAACTAATCCACCTTCTGATTTGTTATGTATGAATGAGGGAGTAAAAGCTTCTGAATTAATGCTAACAAAAAAGGAGGTGTTTTTTGTGTATAAAAGGATCGTTTCTTTGATTACAATTCTTGTGATGGGCATGAGCTGGTTCTATTAATATTTCATACAATAGCATAAAAGAAATAGGAATGAGAACAGAAAATGATAATGGATTAATTTTTGATTCATTAAATGCAATATTTATTAACAATAAATATGATGATTTTAATAATATAGCTAACTCTGATAATTTATATACTATTAAAGGAGATAATTATTTTACTGACTTTTCATTGGTTTTACAAGATTTAAATTTTGATGGGAGATTATATACTGACGGAGACATTACTATTAATGCTACATCTGTGACCTCCGAATCAAAAAATTCAATTATTGCATCTCACACAGGAAATATAGTGATTAATTCCAATGAATTTAATTATAAATGTATTATTTTTGCACCAAATGGTTATGTAAATATTAATTCTAAAAATATTGATTTCAAAGGATTCATAATTGCGGCTGGTATCTCTATATCTCTGGAGATGATGTAACAATTTCAGAGAGTGATGAGGTTTTCACAAACTTTAATACAATGGAGCAAGAATATCAACAGAGAAATGATGAACTAATTACTGAGTATTTTGATACTGTATCGGCTCTAGAAGATAATCCAGACGACATAATTGTGGAAAGTAAATACAACGATTTGAGAAAAGAATTGCAAACTAAAGACCTTTTACTAAGCGAAAATGAGATTTCTGAATTATTTTGCAATCAAGAAAATATATCGAGTAGTTACAATGTTATGAACAAAGCTAAAGCTAGCTTTTATCCTTGTAAGGAAATCGAAAAGATGTATGACGTGATTCGCACATCATCGACGTATTCCTATGGTGGAAAGTCATATCAATACTACTCACTAAGTGTAAGTGATAAAGTATCCACTAGTAAACCAAAGTTACGTCGCAATTATTCTCCCAATATCTATCTTATTGGTAAATGCACCAATGAAGCAACCGCAAAAAAATATTTAAATACAGCTGTTTCAACATTATTGGGAAAAGGTTTTGGGGCTTTATTAGCAGGATGTGGTCATCCTATAGCTGGTAAAACTTTAGGGGCGGTAATAAAATCACTATTTTCTCGTACGCCGTCACCACATGATCTATATACGGATAGTTCAAAGTTTCTTCGATTGTCGGATGTTTGCTTAAATACCACAATGAAATATACATGGGTTAAGTATAAAGGCAGATGGGAATTTGGCTACAGTTGTGATAAGACAGCGTGGAAGTATGTGCTTACTGAGGGAAAGTTAAACACAAAAACAAAGTTATACGATTATGAGATGTTAACTAGAAGTTTTACAAACAAAGGAAATTATTACAAGCCATATGTAGCAATTAAGACAGTAGTCGACTATAAAAAGATGTATGGTGATAATGCGTCTACAGGAAATAATGACCCAATAGGTTACAGTAGTACAGCCTCTTATGAAATTAAAAATAGTGACAAAAAAGTCGTAAAAACCCTAAAACCTTTATTCATAAAAAATACAACAGCATTAATATAAATATATGTGGAGGTATTATGAAAAAAAAAATAATATTATTTTCAGTCTTGGCGATAATACTGCTCGGTATGATACTTTTTCTATTTGCAAAAATACCATCACCACAGATGGATCATAAGATATTTGGCTCATATTTTGAAAAAAAGATTTGTAAAAAATATGAATTAACTTTTGTTGATGAGACCTTCAACTATGCTGAATCTGCAGGATACGACAGTCAAACCCTTTCCCTTATCATCCATGGTGATCCACAAATATATAAATATCATGACAGGGATATATATTGCAGAATAACAGCAGATTATAAAGGTAAAACCATTACTGTTAGATTTAAAGGAACAAAGATCATTGGGACAAAATATAAATGGAGTCTTGAAAACGAAGATGCGTTTGATGTTTTTAAAAAATAATGTATGAATTGTATAATTGGTTAAGAAAAAACTAAATTTCGTGATTCTTAGCTATGGAATCAATACTTAATTCGGTATTGAACGCAAACACCATATCGTTATCTGTCAGTGCTTAGGGCTTTCCTCAGGTGCTAGTGATCGCAAGGTCATGTGGGTTCAAGTCCCGTCATCCGCACCATAAAAAGCTCGATTGTATCGGGCTTTTTTCTTTTTATATAATAAATTCGATAGCAAGACCAGATGAATGAAAATTGATTTTTTAACAGATCTTATCCCAAAGTTCATTGCTAGGTACAGCTCGTCTGCTGTTTAATATGTTCATATAAGCAAGGAAGATCCGCAGGCAGTTCTGCGGATCTTCCTTGCATCTCTATGCACTTTCTAATTCGTCCATCGGATCTATAAATACGCTGACCGTGTCATTGAACTCTCCGTTCATCTCAAATTTGATGTCGAGGCTTTTATCTTCATTTTGATGAATAAGAATTCGTTTGACAAGCATTCGCAAATTAACATCGGATATTGAACCTTCGGACAAGATCTCATCAATAATCTGAGTTGTATTATTAAGGTGTTCTTTTCTCTGCTTGCAGATTTTGTCATACTCTCTTAAATCTGATATCTTTTTATCAAGTTTAGCTATTTCATCCTCACGTTTGGTGATCATATTGTTGAAAACCTGCGTGTGTTCACGATCGTTTATTCGTTCGATTATTAAGTCCTCAATTTGCTGTCGGAGTGATAAAATCCTATCATTGAGCTGCTGTATCTGACGTTCATACAGCGGCTTTTTCTTTGACCAGTCTTTTATGATCTTATTGTATCTTTCACCTTCAGCAAGAATAATATCACGCAGTCTAAGTATTTCACCTTCGACCAGTTCATCAAGTTGATTTTCACGGACTGTATGCGGAGTGCAGTATTGTTTACCGTAGCGATGATTGCTGTTGCAAGTGTATTCAACGTATTCTTTCCCTCGCCATTTTCGTCGGCGGGCTATGAACCCAGCTCCGCAGTCGGAGCATTTTATCAAGCCAGAGTAGCGGTGCAATTTCCGATCATTTTGCGAACGTGGATTGATCTGCGAACGCTCTTTCAGCAGGAACTGAGCTTGTTTCCAAGTTGTTTCGTCAATGATCGGTTCACAAAAATTCTTGTGACGGTACTGCTCTTCAGGCGGAATAAAAGTCTTTGTCTTGTAGATTTTACTTGTCACAGTTTTGTGATTGACCATCGTCCCGATGTACAGCTCGTTCGTAAGTATCCGCCTTACTGAAGTCTGAACCCACAGATATTTTTTTGAAATGTCCGGTTTCCAATCTGCAAGCTTACGTCTTTGATAATATTCAGGAGACTTTATTCCACGCTCGTTCATCGTCCTTGCGATAGTTGTCAAGCCGTAACCGTCAACGTATAGCTTGAATACTTACTGTACTATCCAAGCTGTTTCATCGTCTACCAGAACAGTATTTGTGTTTTGATCACGCTTGTAACCAAGGGGTAAGGACTCTATCAGACCTTTGTTTTTCTGCTTTTGGCGAACTCCTGCTTTAACTTTCTTGCTGATGTCCTTAGCATAAAAATCGTTGAAGATCTGCTTGAACCCGATCAGCAAATCGTCGTTTTCATTGAATGAATCTATTCCCTCAGTCGCAGAAATTACCTTAACATTATTCTGTCGCAAGTGATCAATGAAGAGTTCAGTCTGCGTTCTGTGTCGTCCTAATCTTGACAGATCCTTGACCAGAACAACATCGATCTTTCCTTCATCAACAGCAATTTCAAGTTTGCCTAAGCCTTTTCTGTTGAACGTCATTCCCGAAACGTTGTCATCAAAACTTTCACCAACTATTTCATAACCATTCTGTTCAGCGTAATCAACTAAAATCTGCCGCTGATTTTGCAAGCTGTTCATTTCCTCATCTTCGTCACGAGATAATCTGTAGTATAGCCACGCTCTCATTTTATCGACCTCCTTTAAATTCGGCAGGCACGCTATGGTGTGTCTGCGTTACCTATCTGAACTTCGTTCAGATTGACACTACCACAAGCCGACCTGAAAGTCCAGCGATTACGCTGTTTTATCAACAAGTTCTACCTTTTCAATAAAATCGGAGTCGGAGCATTTGGACATACTATCTGAATTCAAATAGTCGTTAATCATGGACTCCATGAAGGTATCAAATGTCTTTCCGTCGCCATTATAGATAACAGTGACTGAATTGATTTTCGGGATTTCTCTTTGTCTTGGCATATTTTTATCGCCCTCCTTACTGTCTTTTCAGTTTCTTTTTCTCTGATTTTTAAACTGATCATTTTTAATCATTCCTTTCTTAAAATTTCGTTTGACATCATCAACAACGCCCGCAATTATGCCGATTTCACGCAGTTTTTTGCACTTACGACCCCTCAATCATTCAAAGCTCAAATTTATGACCCCATAAAAATTATGCACAATCATTTTGC
>ERZ1027255.479-NODE-479-length-12985-cov-6.268059_pt1 | contig 12985 bp, 7 predicted proteins | sample MGYA00519261_ERZ1027255 | MGnify/ENA primary metagenome ERZ1027255 (study PRJEB26926, sample SAMN06164399) | human gut metagenome | biome: ENVO:00009003; feature: ENVO:2100002; material: ENVO:00002003 | host: Homo sapiens | place: USA | collected 2012 ...
TTATGTTAGAGAAAAATAAGCGGGAGCGCATCATTGCGCTCGTCAACAAGGAAGTAGTGCCTGCCATTGGTTGTACCGAACCGATGGCAGTGGCTCTCTGTACAGCCCAGGCAGCCACCACTCTGGGCAAGCGTCCTGAGCGAATCCAGGTGCTCCTGAGTCCTAATATGCTCAAGAATGCCATGGGTGTGGGTATTCCAGGCACAGGTATGATAGGCTTGCCTATCGCCGTATCGCTGGGTGCTCTTATCGGAAAGCCTGAGTATGAACTCGAGGTGCTCAAGGATTTGACTCCCGACAGTCTGGAGAAGGGTAAGCAATTCATCAAGAATGCCGACATCAACATCAAGCTGAAGCAGGGAGATGTGGATAAACTCTATATCGAGGTGAGCTGCTATGCAGATGATGCACAGGCCACAGCCATCATCTCCGGTTCTCATACCAACTTCGTGTATGTGGAGCGCAATGGCGATGTGGTCTTCGATAAGCGTGGTGGAGCGAAGGGTAATGAGGCTGATGATGATATCCAGCTCAATTTCCCGATGGTCTATGAGTTTGCTACCACCGCTCCGCTTGATGAAATCTCTTTCATCCTCAAGACCAAGGAATATAATATGAAGGCTGCCGAGGAGTCTATCAAGGGCAACTATGGTCATTGCTTGGGCAAGACGATGGACCGTCCTTTGAGTCATGGCATCTTTGGCAACAACATCTTCTCGCACATCATCTCCCGCACCGCTTCTGCCTGCGATGCCCGTATGGGTGGCGCCATGATTCCGGTGATGAGCAACAGTGGCAGTGGCAACCAGGGCATCTGTGCCACTAATCCTGTGGTGGTTTATGCCATGGAGAATGAGAATACCGAGGAAGAGATGATTCGTGCACTGATGCTCAGTCACTTAACGGCTATCTACATCAAGCAGAGTCTGGGCAAGCTTTCAGCGCTTTGCGGTTGTGTGGTAGCCAGTACGGGTAGCAGTTGCGGTATCACCTATCTGATGGGTGGCGATTATACCCGCATCTGCAATTCGGTGAAGAACATGGTGGCAAACCTCACCGGTATGATTTGCGACGGTGCCAAGCCAAGCTGTGCCCTGAAGATTTCTTCGGGTGTGAGCACCGCCCTGCTTTCTTCCCTTCTTTCGATGGAAGGCAAGTGCGTGACATCTGCCGAGGGTATCGTGGATGATGATGTGGATAAGTGCATCCGCAACCTCACCTCCATCGGTGCCGATGCGATGAGAACCACCGATGATATGGTGCTCGACATTATGACGCATAAATAAAGTCAGTGAAGAAATCAATAGAATTTAGCTATGGTACAGAATATAAAGGAGGTTCCATACGGCGTGTCTGATTTCCAGACGATGGTGGAACAAAACATATACTACGTGGATAAGACCATGTATATCCCAGAGTTGGAGAAGCAGGCACGTTACCTCATCTTCATCCGACCTCGTCGTTTTGGAAAGAGCATCTTTCTGGGCATGCTCCATGCCTATTACGATATTCGTACCAAGCATAAGTTCCAGCAATGGTTTGGCAATCTTTGGATAGGCAAGCATCCTACGCCTTTGCAAGGTCGTTATCAGGTGATGCACCTCGACTTCTCTCAGGTGGGCGGTAATATCGACAACCTAGAGGAGAAGTTCAATTTCTATATGGGTGTACAATTGGATGGCTTCGTGCGTGATTATGCAGAATTTTATTCTGATGAGCTGAGGCGGAAAGTAAATGCCACCCAGGATGCTGGAGGCAAGTTAGCTTTGATACAGAGTGAGGCAAAAGTCAAGGAGTATCCCCTTTATCTTATCATCGATGAATACGACAACTTCACCAATACTGTGCTCAATGAGCAGGGCGAGAAAGTATATTGGGCGATGACGCATGCCGAGGGGTTCTATCGAGATATTTTCAAGAAGTTCAAGGGCTCGTTTGAAAGAATTTTCATTACGGGTGTCAGTCCAGTGACATTGGACGATGTGACGAGTGGTTTCAACATCGGCTGGCACATCTCCACCAAGCCTGAGTTTAACCAGATGCTAGGTTTCTCCACCGAAGATGTGTGCAACTTCTTCAATTATTATAAGAGCACAGGGGAGATTCGCCAAGATTGCGATGTGGATGCCGTGGTCAAGGAAATGAAGCCATGGTATGATAACTATTGCTTCTCTAAGAATGCCTTGGAAACCCAAAGCAGGGTATTCAATTGTGATATGGTGATTTACTATCTGCGCAATTATATGAGTAGAGGGGAGGCACCTGAGGAGATGATAGACCCGAATACCAAGACCGACTATAACAAGATGAAGAAGCTCCTTCAGCTAGACAAGATGGATGGCGACCGCAAGGGAGTAATCCGCATGGTGGCTGAGGCTGGAGAACTCGTGGCTTCGCTTTACGAGACATTTCCGGCTCATAAGATTACAGACCCAGAATATTTTCCTAGTCTGTTGTTCTATTATGGCATGCTAACCATCAAGGGCATTTTGGGAAGCCAGCTCATTCTTGGTATTCCAAACAACAATGTGCGCAAGCAATATTATGGCTTCTTGCTGGATGAGTATCAGAATGTGCGACATATTAACATAAGTAATCTTGTCACAATGTACACCTATATGGCTTTTTATGGCAAGTGGCGTGAGGCGTTGGAATATATGGCTGATGCTTACGGCAAGGTGTCGTCTATTCGTGATGGTATTGAGGCTGAGCGCAATCTGCAAGGTTTCTTCATGGCTTATCTCAGTTTAAATTCATACTATTATACTGCGCCAGAACTGGAGTTGAACCATGGCTATTGCGACTTCTTCCTTTTGCCCGACCTCACACACTATCCAACGAAGCATAGCTACATCATAGAGTTGAAGCTTGTTCCGAAAAGAGATAAGGGCGAAGACGAAAAGCATTATGAGGCAAGGATAGAGAAACAATGGCAGGATGCCAAGACTCAGATCTATCGCTATGCCGAGGCTCCAAGAGTGGAGGTTTTTCGCCAAGGCACACAGCTGCATAAAATCATCATGCAGTTTGATGGCTGGAAGTTGAAGCGGATGGATGAAGTATAAGGAAGAATATTGTTTGAAAAGAGAATTAATATTTGATAGAAAAGGCTCGCAAGAAGTTTTTGTTTCTTGCGAGCCTTTCTTGTTTACTTTGAATATTTCTGATATAACTTTTCAAGCCAAAGTCATTAATTAATCTCCTCCATTCGTTTCAGGTTCCATCCTTCAAACTGCATGATAATCTTATGCAGTGTGGTTCCCTGGCGCACCTTCTTCCGATTCATTGAATCATCAGAAAGAAATCGAACTGGGCTTCATTTGAATTTGGAATGAGGCTCAAGTAAACTTTAATAGAGCTACACGTAAACTTTGTTTAAGCCTTAAACCAGTTTGAACTGAGGCTTACTTCAATGTCAAATGAAGCTTACTTCAATGGCAAACGAAGCCTATTTCAAGTGCAGATGAAGCCTATTTCAAGTGCAGATGAAGCCTATTTAGTTTATTGCATCAGTAAAATCGTGAGGGATAAAACCAAAATCGTGAGGGATGCGTGAGGGATAAATGCCCCTTTTTTAGTATCAGTCACTCATGTTGCTTCTTGTCTATCAATAACTTATCCGGTTTCTTCTTGGAAATCGTGATGGGTGATAGATGATTTGGCAAAAATATATTCGCCTTCGGCACCCTTCTTGTTCTTGTTCTTGTCCTTGTCTTTGTTCTGTTTCAATACTATTTGGATCATACTTTTTCCTTTCGCTTTAAAATTGTTATTTTATTTAATTCTTGTAACTCGTGTTGATGCATCTCCTTCTGAATTACGGTGCAAAGATATGGCTTTTTTTCGACTCACTCTGAACTTTCGCGAAGATTCGCGAAGATAATCGAAAAAAAACTTGTTTTAAGCTCAGAAATGACTAAGATAAATCTCTCAGTGACTAAGATAGAAATCTCAGTGACTAAGATAGAAATCTCAATGACTAAGATAAAATCCCAGTTTGTGTGAAGGCAAGGCTGTGATGTGAAGGCATGGTTTCGAAAAACTAGTTTTCTAATACTAAAAACCTATATCTAAAACCCTGATATTCATTTCATTTACCTTTATAACACGCTGTATATACAAAAGTTCTGGACCCTAGGGTTCACATCACACTCTCGAATCAGCGGTCACTCGGGCTTGAATTCGGTTGCAAATGTAGGAAAATCCGGCGGGTTTCACAATAGTTCCATGCTGTCCACTAGCCCAAATTGGCCCAAAAAATGCCTTGTTTTAAGGAAAATTAAGTTCCGTTTATGGTTGTTTAGAAAACAATGAGTGCAAAAAGTGTCCATATATTGGAGGGGAAAGTGTACCTTTGTGCGTAGATAATAAACAGAAGAGCAATGATAAGTGGTTCAAACATGCCATGCAAGGGCGAGTGGAATTTACTTGCAAAACTTGAATAAAAAGATCTAGAATTTATATAAACAAAATTAATTATTCAAAAATTATGGCAACAAATCAAAACGAAGGAAATGTACCGATGGTTAAAGTGTGTAAATTTTTTAAGGATTTTTTTGATGAGGAAGTGAAAGGTAAGAAGCGTCTCACTCGCGCAAGTTTGAAGCGTGACTATGGTGTTACAAGAAATTGTCTTGACAACCTTAAGAATGGTCATGAAATGTTTACCGGTGGCATGAATAAGATAGGTTGTGCCTATCTCAAGCAGTTTCCTGCGCAAAGAGAGCGATTCCGGCAGGTTATCAAGCTGTTGGATGTGCAGCGTGAGCAGGATATTGAGAACTATGGACCAGATGGTTCTCCTTTCACTTCTACCTTTAAGGATATGCTTGATTTATATATTCTTGAAGAGGCTGAGAAACTGGCAAAGGCCTACGATCATGAGGCGCTGATGGAGAAACTACATCAGCAGCTGATTAAAGATGGTCTGTTGTTGGATTGATATTCTGATTGACTTCTTTGTACAAAAAAATCTGCCCATCTGCTTCGCAGCAGAAGGGCAGAAAATCGCATTTACAAGCATCGCTTTTAAATACATCAAGTTTACTTTTTTATGCAAACTTGATTTCGCTAATGATTAAACTTTATCTTACTTTTACTAACTAAACCTTATATCCTTTTACCATCAACGGCCATTATAGATGAACACTGATGAACCTGGCAGATTCAATGTCAGAGGTGTATCAATGTCGATAGGCTTGTTGATTGGCATACCCTGCAATTCAGCCTGGCTGAAGGCATGGGACAAAGTAATCTTTCCACGAACATAAGAAGGTATCTCCAACGCCTCTCTCAGGGTAGTGGTGAAGCTCTGTGCACTGGCAGAAGGGTTACGCAAGGTAAGCACACTCTTCTTGCCGTTCCATGCAGCCCAGCCATATACATTTGCCTTCTTGCCATCCCATGGATTGCCGCCAACCCAGTGGGCATCTGGCAATACATCGGCCTGTTCCTGCTGCCACTTGATGCACTCTGCCAAGTCTTTCCACAACGCTCCTGCGTTGCCCTGGTTGTCCTTGATTTCGTCCATCAGTTTATAGTCGTTGTACAGCTCAACCATGCCCGAACCACAGGCAAAGGCGCAGCGCATTTCACGAACGATTCCATCATAATCCATGTTCTTGGAAACGGCTCCCCAACGGCTCAGGATGAATCCGTGAGTCATCAATGTGTTGATAGGGCATACTGGTGATCTCTGAATGAAGTTCTGATATACCAGGCGGTCGCGATAGGTAATCCAGCGCTCACGGTCTGTGCCCTGGTCACCTGCCTCACCGTAATCACCCTCCTGACGCCATACGGCATCTGTGAAGTGGAACCAGAATGGAGAAGCCCAGGTTCCTACGGTGGTGTTGAGGAAGATGTCTGGACGCTTCTGGCGTACGGCACGCTCAATGCTGATGATAGCCTCGGCATTCTCTTCGCCTCTTGTTCCTTCGTCAGGACCGATGGCTGAAGCCTGGGCACTGATACCATCAAACTTGAAGAAGCGGAAGTCGTAACGGTCGATCATGTTGGTGCAGCAACGGATGAAGAAGTTGTAGTAATCCTCATTGCTCAGCTGCATGCCACCCTTTGAACGCCAGTAAGCACGGCGATATTCGCCTGACTGACCATAGCCGCCCACAGGACCCAGCCAGGCACCGATACCTGTGCCCATCTTCTTGGCCTCGTTGGCTGGCTCATCGAATCCGTTAGGGAAGTTAGGATTGAAGGTCCAGGTTCCATACTGGTCCCAACCGTCATCCCATACAAAGGCCTTTGGAGCCATCTGATATTTATCATAGAAGTGTGTCTTCCAGTGACTTACCACGTCGGCACACTGTTCTACGGTCATATTGCCTTTATAAGAAGGAGCTTGTGCGTTGTTGCGGTCGATGTTCAACTCATACCATGAGATATAGACCGGATAAGGTCTCCAAGCCACAGCTCTTTCACGCTCGCTGTAAGCCAGGAAAGAGCGGCGCAACTGCTTAGGCGCAACCAAGCCCACTACAGAACTGATGTTCCATGTTTTGCCAGCTTTTAAAGTGGTGTTTCTTCTCCATAAGCCTTCTATGTGGGTCGCATTGCCTTCGTCCTTGCAGGAATTCAGACCCATTGGAGTTTCCAAACCGGCAAAGATATGATTGCTTGCCAGGATGGCACCACGGGTATTACCCACCACTTCTGGAGCGGTATAGGCACTGTTCTTGGCTACCAGGTAGTTCATTGCCACGATACCCTTCATAGGTAAATCTTTGGCAGCCTGGATATCCATTTCAGTGCGCAGGTAGTGCGAGCCGTTTCGCAATACGGCACGCCAAACGATAGAAAGTTCTTCGTATGTAAAACGAGCTTCCAGAGCCTTGCCTGCATAACGGAGAGATGCTGTTGCTGCAGATGGATTCTCTGCCAGGGTTACCATCTTTACATCTTCCAGTTTCATCTCGGATGCGGTAATGGTTTTGCCGTCTCCCAAGAGAACCTTAAACAACTCTGTGCTAGGCTGCAGTCCCAGCTCAGAACAGCCGTTGAAGTAGAGTTTGCCACCTGTGTTGATGAAAGAGGCTTTCAATACCTTGTTGGCGAGCTGATAGCTGTTTGACTTCTGGGTGATTTTAGCTACACCCGGTTGCTTTTTCTGGGGAAAGATGACAGCCTGTGCCCAACTTCCCATACACAGAGTTAATGGCATTATAAGAGTAAGTGCCAGCTTTAATAAATTGTTTTTGTTCATATCAATAGTAAGTTGAAGCTCCTTTTATAAAAGGGGAACACCATCCGCTAATGGTGTCCCCCCTTGCGTGACTTAAATTATTTTGTTAATTTACATGTAATGGTCCATACCTTGGTCTCTCCATTGGCAGCCTTTACTGCATACTTGTGTGGAGTAGTCCAGTCGGCTGGAGTACCCAATGCTGGAGATCCCTCAACAGGAGTCATTACCGCAGCTGATGAAATCTGTACTGCAACAACGATGTTGTTGAGATTCACATTATTCTTCTCCTTATCAGAGAAGTTTGAAGGAACGGCAAATGTCAAGTTGATGGTAGCAGCCTTGTTATCAATAGCCTCTGCTGTTTTCTGCAATTGCTTCTGGATAACCTGAGGCTGTCCGCTGGCATTAATCTTGTCTTCTCCAATGTAACGATACCAAGCATATCCTGCTGTGATGTCATTGCCATCGAAAGTTGGAAGGTCTTTGAGATCGCTCTCAAGACAAGAACTGAAACTGAGTGCCATGACGAGCATGGCAAGTATGATTTTAATGAATTTCATATTTTCAACGTTTATTTATGATTTATAAATATGAATTTATATCTGCTTCTGCTTGCAGATTACCAACCCTCGTTCTGCTGGTGATCGAGATCGTATGCCTCGCGCTTGTCAAGGAATGACTGAGCGATTGGGAACAGATAACGCTTGGTGGTAAACTGGCGCTGTGCACTACCGAGCAATGTAAGCTGGTTGACGAGCATCTGGCTGCGGTCGCGAGAGATTTCCATCTTATATACAGGGCGGTCGAGATCGTAGATGATGTCGCCTGCCTCACGTCCGTGGTTAGCATAGCCGCCATACTTACCCCAGCGCAGATAGCTGAAGTAAATGTCACCATTCTCATTAGCCATTTCTACACGGCGCTCACGGATGTAGTCTGCCCATGCTGCTTCCTCTGTTGTTGCTGTTGAAGGAGCAATCTTACCGTGCTTAACTCGTGTGGCATTGAGAGCCTTTACTGCGTTAGTTACATCGTGCTTCAGGAGATATGCCTCTGCCAGGTTCATGTAAGCCTCGCCGGTGCGGCACATCACGTAGTGGAGCTGTACCAGACAGTCGAAGTATGCACGTGGCTCTGGATTCTCGATGTTAGACTTGCGCCAGTAGTAACCGGTTGTAGTGTTGTACCAGCCACCGTCTTCCTTATCACGTACACCCATAGAGCAGTTACCGCCAAGGTTTGTCTCTACTTTCTCACCAATCCATGAACATCCATCATAAACGATAGATGATGCGAAACGAGCATCACGTCCGCTGTACATCAGCTCAGAAATGTTGCGTGTAGAGCCAGCCTTCAACTTGCCGTAATGCAGGTTGGTAGGATAAGCCGTGTTGAGCTGCTGGAAGTCCTGAGGTGTTGGCATGCGGCGTGCATTACCATTCTTCTGCTCGTAAGCATCAAGCTGACCTGCTTCTGTTACAGTGCTTGGATTGATAGACTCAACATTCTCCTTGTACTGTGAAGTTTCATTCCAAGGAAGTGCTTCACCTGTCTTTTCATCAGTTACGAGATACTGGTCAACCAAGTCCTGTGTTGGGAAGTAGATTGCCCAGCCTTCATAGGTACGTCCGTTAGTATTCTTGAATTGAGTTGGGCTTAAAGAGTTGATGCAGTCATCCTGTGAAATGTTAGGATAGGTGCGGATCAGCTCCTCATAATTACCAATCTTGGTGTTAGCCTTCAAACGGTAGTAACCCCAGAGAATTTCTGGATTGGTTTCGTCTGTCTCGTTGAACAGACCTCCGTAATTGTCTGAGAGAGAACAGTTCTGAGTAACATCAGAAGCGTAGGTAATCACCTTGTCAAGGTATTCAGCCTTCTTGGTGTAAGCGTATGCCTGCAGGCAGGCACGGCTCAACAGCAACTCAGCAGCATACTTGGTAGGCTCACCTGGCTGCGCCTCAACTGGCAGGTTAGGGATGGCAGCCTCCAAATCCTCTACTACCAGCTTGTAGCTTTCCTCTACGCTGGAAGTCATAGGTACTCTTGCCTTTTCTTCCTGGTCGGCCTGGATCACAGAGGTGATAGGAACGAAGCGTCCCATCTTGCGGGTCAGGTCGTAGAATACGAGACCACGAAGGAAGCGGCCTTTTGCCACGATTTCAGCTTTTTCGCCTTCTGTCATAGTAGAAGCCTGAGCCTTTTCGATAATCAGGTTGCAGCGACGGAGCAAGCCGAAGCGGCTGATACCGAAGTCAGAAGTTCTGTCGATGCCAAGCTCTGTGGCTATGCCATCAATACCCTCACCTACCTGAGAGCATTTTACTCCGTTTGGAGTGCGGGATTCCCATCCTACACAGGAAGAACTTCCTGTGAACATGTTGATTACATTGTCGTATGTGGCATTCACAAAAGCGTTGGCTGTAGCCTTTGAGCCCCAAACCGTAGCCTCGTCGAATGTCGTTGTTGGATGAGTATCCATTGTATCTTGGCAGGAAGCGGCGGTCAATGCCAGAACGCCGAACATTCCTATTTTAATAATATTCTTTATCATAACTAATTAAAATCCTAAGTTTACAGTTAATGCAAGTACTCGCTCTACAGGATAGCCATATCCTTCGGTTGAAGAGTTCTCTGGGTCAAGACCATACTTGGTTGCCTGAGAAATGGTGAAGATGTTCTGACCAGAGATACCTACCTTGGCACGGGTCAACCAGCTTACACCGCGAAGCAATGCGTGCTTGAAATCGTAACCGAACTGGAAGTCCTTCATACGCAGATAAGCACCGTTTACCAGCCAGAAGTCGCTGTACTGATAGTTGTTGTTGGCATTCAAACCAGTGTTGGCCATCAGACGTGGATACTTGGCGTTGGTATTGCTTGGTGTCCAGCTGTCTTCCTGGTACTTGTAAGCTACAGGCAGCTGACCAGCCTGACCTGTCTGCATGGTTGTTACACCAGAAAGGTACATGTCGAACGCTGTAGAACCCTGGAAGAGCATGCTCAAGTAGAATCCCTTATACTGGAAGTTCATATTGATACCATACTGTCCGCGTGGAGTGTGGTTCTTACCCAGACGGCGCTTATCACCATTGTCAATCATACCGTTACCATTGATGTCGGCATACTTCACGTCACCTGCTGTCAGATAACCTGAGTTGAGTGCGCTGTTTACACCTGGGTTGTTGAGAACGTCGTTTGCATCCTTGTAATAACCCAAGTTCTTCAGCATGGCATCGTAGTAACCCTTCTGCTGCTGGCTGCGAGTGTAAGGGTTCATGTAAGAACTCTCAGACTCGTCTCTATTAAGTGCCCAGAGAGCATCAAAATAGGTGAGGTTAGCAGAAATATCATATTTCAACGCACCAATGTTGCTACGCCAACCCAACACAAACTCCCAACCTGCACGGCGGTACTCACTGTCTGACTTGATTCGTGGCAAGCCGATACCGATAGCGGTATTGAGATAGCTTTCACCAGTTGGAGTAGTCAGATAACCCTTGGTAGAGTAGTAGAAGTAATCCAGCGAACCGTAGAGTCGGTTGTTCAATGAAGCGAAGTCGAAACCGATATCTGTCTGGCGTGTGGTGTACCAGGTAAGGTCTGGAGAAGGAAGACTACCCTCTGAGAATCCTGGCACATACTTGTTCTTGATTACGTAAGCCTGGTTGTTCAGGCTATATGATGTGAGGTAACCAAAGCGTCCGGCACTGCTGTCGAGACCAGTCTCACCATAAGAAGCACGGAGCTTCAAAGAGTTGATGATGTTCTTCTCTACGAGAGGCTGCATGAACTTCTCACTTGAAACTACCCAACCTAAAGCACCACTGAAGAAGGCACCCCAACGGTGACCTGGAGCAAAGGCGTCGGAACCGTCGTAACGGATGCTACCCTCTACATAATACTTGTTGTCGTAGTTATACTTAGCCTGTCCAATCCATGCGGCACGACCCAACTCAGCCTCGCTACCACCATTGGTCATATCATTAGCAGGACCTACGCCCATCTGGTCGATAGGGAAGTCGTAGTTTACTCGCTGAGCGCTGTAAGACTCGCCCTTCTCGTAATACTGCTCGAAACCGCCGAGAGCTGAAACGCTGTGCTTGCCAAACTGCTGTGCATATTCTACGAATGCCTGGTTGGTATAAGAATAACCTGTGCTGGAGTTGTGATAGAGCTGTGGCTTACCCAAGTACTGTGGAACATCAGAATCCCAGTCATACTGAGCGGCATCTTTTCTCCACTGCTTGGTAGAAGTGCCATAGTAGCGGTAGTTGCTAGCCAGACGAACTCTCAAGCCATCTACCCAGAGGCAGTTCCAGATCAACTCGCCCTTACCGTTGATTACGTTGGTAATACCGCGGTTGTAACCTGCATCACTAGCTGTTTCTGCTACAGGGTTATCGGTAACATTGTATGGAAGACCATACTTGTTGACACCCGGAGTCAATGGAGACTTGTTCTTGATGTGTGAGAACACATTGTAATAGCTGCTAGATGTAGAAGTGTATGGATGTGTATCCTCCTGGCGATATCCGTCGAGGGCAACATTTACCTGCAAGCCGATAGGCTTAATCTTGGTGTTCTCAGCGAGACGGAATGTAGTACGCTTCATCCAGTGATTATCGCTACGGTAAAGAGAGTTCTGGTCAATATGTCCCAAAGATACATAGAACTGGTTGGTCTCAGAACCGCCGGTCAAGCGTACGGTGTGCTTGGTCTGAGGAGCCCAATCTCTGAGAACGAGACTTCTCCAATCGGTATCACCAAAGTTCAATGGGTCTGAACCATCACGCATTTTCTGGATAGCTTCAGCTGTGAACACATCATTCTTTGCACCATTCAAAAGGTCGTTGTTCTTGGCAATGTTAGCCCACTCAGCACGCTCGTAAGAGTGCATCTGCTTTGGCCAGTTGCTTGGCTGAGAGAAAGACATGTTGAAGTCGTAATCGATGCTGATTCTACCAGCCTTACCGCTCTTGGTAACAACCTGTACGATACCGTTAGAAGCACGGGAACCGTAAACAGCTGTAGCAGAAGCATCCTTCAGGATAGACATAGACTCAATATCGTCTGGAGAAAGGTTACGGAAGTCAACTTCACCACGAACTACACCGTCGATGACGTACAAAGGAGTACCACCACCACGGATACTGATAGATGGAGTAGCGTTGACACCACCACCGTTTGCCTGTACGATCAAACCAGGAGAACGACCAGCCAAACCCTGTGCGATGTTGGTAACAGGGATGTTTGACATTTCTTCTGCCTTTACGGTTGATACGGAAGCAATCAGGTCGCGCTTTTTAGAGCTACCATAACCTACAACCACAACCTCGTCGAGGCCCTGAGTATCCTCAGAAAGAATCACATCGAGGTCTTTACCTGCCCACTTGATTTCACGTGTGATGTAACCAATATAGGTAATTTCGATTGTTGTACCCTTGTTTACATTTAAGAGGGTAAAATTACCGTCAAGATCGGTAACAGCAGCATTCTTAGTACCTTTCACTGATACAGAAGCACCAATAATTGGTTCTCCTGTAGCATCCTTTACCACACCCTTACAAACAGCACCTTGCTGTGCAATGAGAGTTGCACCAAATGTGTTTGAGGTGGAAACAGTACTCGCATTGGCGCCACCTACTATAATCGTAGATAGTAATAGGGTCATGCCAAACTGACTTTTTTTGCTCATAATTGTTTGGTTTTAATTGTTATATTATGTAGTATTATAGCTGTCTCTTATACACATCTCCGAGCCCACGAGACTCGACGTCATCT
>ERZ1027255.481-NODE-481-length-12920-cov-6.095608_pt1 | contig 12920 bp, 5 predicted proteins | sample MGYA00519261_ERZ1027255 | MGnify/ENA primary metagenome ERZ1027255 (study PRJEB26926, sample SAMN06164399) | human gut metagenome | biome: ENVO:00009003; feature: ENVO:2100002; material: ENVO:00002003 | host: Homo sapiens | place: USA | collected 2012 ...
TCGTGGGCTCGGAGATGTGTATAAGAGACAGACATTGGACCATCACACCGCTGGCGGGTGCATGGCGTCTCATCAATCCGTTCTCCAACCTCGCTCTGCGCACCGCCGGTTCGCAAGTGGCAACGGGCGAGAACAACGGTTCTGACGAAGCCCAGCTCTGGAAAACAGAGAGCATTGGCAAAGACCTCGTCATTCTCGTTCCCGCTAATCGTCCGGAAGTGGCCGCCGCCATTGCCCGCGACGGCAGTGTGTCGCTCATCGCCAAGCAGAAGGCGAAGACCGACAAGTCTGCCCATTTCTATATCCGCGAAGCCGCCAAGGCTGGCTTTGACGTGGCGCTGACCTATCGCATCCGCTCTGTTGCCCATCCTGAACTCGTTTTGGGTAATGGCGACTCTGGCGAAAACAGTGCCGCCATCATCGGCGAGAAAGCCGATTCGCTCAACCGTGGCCAATATTGGAACATCCGCATGCTCGACCTCGATCGCCGCATCGTTACCAACGCCTTCTACGACCAGAACTTCGATGACGGCGGCAGCAACGCCTCCATCAAGCACCTCTTGCAGTGGCCGGCGGAAGAAGGCGTATGGAACAATGCCCAATTTCGCTTCGAGCCAGTAGCTGGAGAGAAAGGCGTTTACCTCATCGTCTCCAACGGCGCCTCGAAGAAAGGCATGATGTATGCCTTGAAAGACGGAAAGATGATGTCTGTGGCGCTCAATGCCAAAGACCGCGACGCCTGGTTCTCTTTTGAAACCATCGAGAAGCCGAACATCGCTGCGCCCGACTGGGAGAACGAAGCCGTCTTCGGCATCAACAAAGAGCAGACCATTGCCAACTATATGCCTTATGCCTCGGAAGCTGAAATGCTTGCCGACAAGGAATACTACGCCACCCCCTGGACCACGCCGCGCTCTTCGCGCTATCTCTCGCTCAACGGCACGTGGCGTTTCCACTTCGTGAGCGAACCCTCGAAGCGTCCGCTCGACTTCTTCAAGGAGGGCTTCGACACCTCAGCCTGGGACACCATCCCTGTGCCATCCAACTGGGAAATGCAGGGCTACGACCGCCCCATCTATTGCAACGTGGAATATCCGCACTCCAACACCCCGCCTTACATCAAGGCCCGTCCGTATTACAACGACGGCGGAAAGAACTACGGCATCAACCCCGTCGGTTCCTACGTGCGCACCTTCGACCTTCCAGAAGGATGGAAAGAACGTCGCACCTATCTGCACTTCGGCGGCATCTATTCTGCTGCCTACGTTTGGGTGAACGGAGAATTTGTGGGCTACACGCAGGGAGCCAACAACGATTCCGAATTTGAAATCACCAAGCAGCTCCGTGCCGGCCGCAACTCCATCGCCGTTCAGGTGTTCCGCTGGTCAGACGGTTCCTACCTCGAGTGTCAAGACATGTTCCGCATGAGCGGCATCCACCGCAACGTTTATCTCTACAACGTGCCCGAGACCGCCATTCGCGACCATTACATCACCTCGCAACTTTTCGACGGCTACCAAAACGCACGCCTCAACATCACCTACGACACCGACACGCGCTGCAGCCAGTCGGCTCCGAAGGCCGCAACGCGCTTCGTCACCATCAAGCTCTTCGACCCGCAGGGACGCTTCCTCCAGGAATCGACCGACACCATCAACCTCGCCGAAATCAAGGCAAAGGGCGACTGGAAACAGACCACGACCGCCAAGATGTTCGAACTGAAGAACGTGAAACTCTGGACGGCTGAAACGCCAGAACTCTACACCGTGCGCTTCATCGAGAAAGACGAGAAAGGCAACGACATCATGGCCTTCTCCACGAAATATGGTTTCCGCGAGATTGCCATCAGAAATTCGAAGGTGTATATCAACGGCAAATCCGTGTTCTTCAAGGGCGTCAACACGCAAGACACCGACCCATTGCGCGGACGCGCCGTGACAACGGAAGACATGCTCAAGGACGTGCTCATGCTGAAGCAAAACAACTTCAACACCATTCGCACGTCACACTATCCGAAGAACGCCCGCATGTATGCCATGTTTGACCACTACGGACTCTACGTGATGGATGAGGCCGACCTCGAAGACCACGCCAACCAGAGCATCTCTGGTCGCGAATCGTGGATTCCGGCTTTCGTTGACCGCATTGAGCGCATGGTGCTCCGCGACCGCAACCATCCGTCGATCATCTTCTGGAGCCTCGGAAACGAATGTGGCGGTGGCGGCAACTTCAAATATTGCTACGAAAAGGCCCACGAGCTCGACACGCGCCCTGTGCATTATGAAGGAACGCGCGACGGCAAGAGCTACGGCGGCAACCGCTTCTCTGATCTCTATTCAAAGATGTATCCTGGAATGCGTTGGATGGACCAATACCGCAATTCGTTCGACAAACCGATGTTTATCTGCGAAATGGCGCACTCTATGGGTAGCTCCACTGGCAACATGACGGAATATTGCGAGAGCGCCGAGACGAGCACGAGCATCGTCGGCATGGCCATCTGGGACTGGATTGACCAGGCCATTTACGAACCTTCTGAAATCAAGGCTGGCACCTACAAGGGACGCCTCCGCACTGGCTACGACTTCCCTGGCCCACATCAGGGCAACTTCTGCAGCAATGGCTTGATTCCGGCCACGCGCACAGAAAGCGCCAAATTGGCAGAAGTGAAGGCGGCTTACCAGTATATCAAGTTCCGCCTCTCGCAGGTCAACGTGAAGAACAACACCGTCACCGTTGTGCTCCGCAACGCCTACAATTTCCAGTCGCTCAACAACTTCAACCTCGTTTATGAGGTGATGGCCGACGGCCACATCGCAGGTTCCAAGACGCTCCGCATCGGTGCTGTAGCCCCAGGCGACAGTTTGACGCTCGTGCTCAAGATGCCGAAGTCGAAACTCAAGAAACTCGCTGAAGAAGGCAAGGAAGTCATGCTCAATCTCCGGGCAGAATACCGCCAAGCCACGTCCTACGCCCCGCAGGGCCACACGGCGGCCATTGCGCAGTTCACCCTCTTTAAGCGCCCCGCCTTGGCTGCCGTTGAATACAACGCCCGCCAGGCCGCTCCCCTCGCCATGACCGACGGTGCCGGAACGCTCTTTGTCGGCAACGACCGCATCCAGCTCTCCTTCGACAAGCAGACGGGACAACTCAGCGAACTCTCACTCCGCGGACGCAACGTGATTGCCGAAAACGGCGGATTCCTCTACGACAACTTCCGCTGGAACGAGAACGACCGCTTCCACAACACGTCAAACGGACTGGACGCACAGGGCACCATCTCTGTCGAGAATCCTGGCGGCAACACCGTGGTGAAGACACACCGCGACGGCACGCTCTGCACGCAGGACATCGCCTATACCATCTATCCGGAAGGCGTTGTCGACATGACGGTGACGCTTACGCCGAAAACCGCCGACCTGCGCCGCGCCGGCCTCGTCTGCCTTCTCGATTCGGCCCTCTCGCGCGTCAGCTATTTCGCCCACGGCCCGTGGGAGAACTATGCCGACCGCCTCGACGGCTGCCCCGTTGGACGCTACACCACGACCGTGCCGCAGATGGTGGAATACAACCAGAAACCGCAGTCGACTGGCGGACGTGAAGGCCTTCGCGAACTCACGCTGAGCGATGCCAAGGGCTTCCAGCTCCACATGCAGACCGAAGGCGAGGTGGCCTTCTCCATCCTCCCATACACCGACATCGACCTCATGAAGGCCAACCACTATTGGGAAATGAAGGCACGCCCCTACAATGTGCTCCACCTCGACGCCCGCACCCGTGGCGTCGGAAATGCCAGCTGCGGCGGTGCCGAAGCCGACACGATGGTGAAATACCGCGTGCCGCAAACCACGCTGACCTACAAGGTGAGAATCTACTAAGAAACTCGGTAAAAGAGTGTTCAACGGAAAAATCGAACAATCCGTCGGCGCTCCAAACCACCCTCAAAAAGCAAGGGCCGACACGCAAAGTGCCGGCCCTTGCCGCTTTTTGCCGACCTTGCAACACAGAAAACGCCTCTTTACATTTTTTACATCACGCCACACAGAAAAAAAGCGCACAGACACTCGCTTTTCCATAAGTATTTTTGTATTTTTGCCTTCGAAAACAGAGCCGTCAGGGCAACCACTTGAAAACCACGCCCAACGGTGGAAAACGAAAATAATTCATTTCTAAATCATATACAATTATGGCATTTTTGACTAACGAAAAACTCGTGATTGTTGGTGCTGCCGGTATGATCGGTTCCAACATGGTACAGACCGCCTTGATGATGGGCTTGACAAACAACATCTGTCTCTACGACGTGTTCTCTCCGGAAGGCGTTGCAGAAGAAATGCGCCAGAGCGGTTTCGGCGATGTTAACATCGTGGCCACCACCGACGTTGCAGAAGCATTCAAAGACGCTAAATATATCATCTCTTCAGGTGGTGCTCCCCGTAAGGAAGGCATGACCCGTGAAGACCTCTTGAAGGGCAACTGCGAAATCGCAGAACAGCTCGGCAAGAACATCAAGACTTACTGCCCCGACGTTAAGCACGTTGTCATCATCTTCAACCCTGCCGACTTGACAGGTCTCGTAACGCTCCTTTACTCTGGTTTGAAACCTTCACAGGTGACCACTTTGGCTGCCCTCGATTCAACCCGTCTCCAGAGCGCATTGGCCAAGAAGTTTGGCGTTATGCAGAGCGAAGTGACTGGCTGCAAGACCTTCGGCGGTCACGGCGAGCAGATGGCAGTGTTCGGCAGCAAGGTTAAGATTGCTGGTCGCAACCTCACTGACATCATCGGCACAGACGAATTCCCTGTTGCTGAATGGGAACAGATGAGAAAAGATGTTATCCAGGGCGGTGCCAAGATCATCGAGCTCCGTCGTCGTTCTTCTTTCCAGAGCCCAGCTTACCTCTCAGTTGAAATGATTCGTTCTGTCATGGGCGGCGAAACTTTCCGTTTCCCTGCAGGCACGTTCGTTAACAACGAGAAGTACAACCACATCATGATGGCCATGGATACCACTCTCGATGCCACTGGCTGCCACTACACCATGCCTGAGGGCACAGCAGAAGAGCTCGCCGCTCTCGACGCTTCTTACGCTCACCTCTGCAAGATGCGCGACGAGTTGGTAACGTTGAACATCGTTCCTGCTATCGAAAAGTGGGGCGAAATCAACCCAAACTTGTAATCAACGCTTCCTTATAAACCAAGGAAAAAAGATAGCCCAAAGCGCTTCTGCGCTTTGGGCTCTTTTTTTGCCCGCTCAAGAAAACAGCATCCCGACAGCAGAGACCCTATGTCTGTCGGTGAATCAGGGAGCAGACGCAACCGCCTCTGGGGCGTGACACGACCGTCTCTGGGACGTGACGCGAACGTTTCTGGGACGTGACGCGACCGCCTCTGGGACGGCGTTCGCTGAAAAACAATGGGTTTGGAGCGGAAGGCAAAGTCCTTCATTTGCCCAAATATGTTGTATGGGCCAAAAGAAAGTGATAATATTCTCTGTAATTGCTTGAAAACGAGCGTCTAAACTGCGTATTATGTGTGCGCAACCATCTGCAATTTGCAAAATCCCCAAATTAAATAGCCCAAATACTTGCAAAATCCCCAGTTTCGCTGGTCATTAGGAACAAGAGGAGGGGAAGAAAGCGGGCGGCTGCTTACCAAAATCTATGTTGCAGGGATAGATTTTGGTAAGCAGCCGCCCGTAATAATGGCTTGGCAGGTTTGGTTCTTAGGAAAACCATGAAAGGATATTACTTATTTGAAAAGTTGCTCCATTGTAACTTCGCTATGTACCAAACTATGATGTGCGCCATCTGCTACACCATAGGTGGTAACAAAGGTGATGACCAATGAGAACTTTGTTTTGGTAGAACTCTGGAAGAGTTCCAATCGTTGCCTTAATAACTGTTCGTATGCCTCCGTAATGCGGTATTCAGATTTACTGAATTTCATCTCGCACAGATGAATGATGCGATCAGCGCGTTTGATGACTAAATCAATCTGTCCTCCTTTCTGGTCTTCACTTGCAGCCTTGCGCCATGAAGACACTTCTGTTGCCATCCCCGAAATGCCCAAGGCACGTTTTATGCAGTCTGTGTGCATAAGACACACTATTTCAAATGTAAGTCCCTGCCATGTAGAGATTTGGCGTGACTCAAAATTATGACTCCACCAGTGTTCGTCGCCTGAAATATCCTGCAAGATAAACTTGTAATAAAACAAAGTATAGAAATCCACCAAACGATAGATTGTATCTTTCGCCTTATGACCAAAATTCTGATTTCGGGAGATGAAGTCACATCTTTCAAGATTGGTCAGCACGCTGGTAAGAGTGCCACCGGTGATTCCAATGGTCTTGGATATTTCTTCACGTGACATGCCATCATGATGTGCAGCCAAAGCCTTTACTACACTTATATATAAGTCGGCATTTGAAAACAGAGCGTTATACAATTCATCAAACTCGCTTCGCATAATACCTCCTTGGACAAAGAATAGTCTGTCAACATTCTGCACGAGGCTTTCTTTAGTATTAATGAGACTTAAATAAAAAGGGATGCCTCCAAACACCATGTAGCACTGTAATACTTGGTATCTGTCCCATTTGCAGTGTTTTCTATGAAGATACTCCTCAGTCTCATGCAAAGTAAATGGTCTAACATAAATGCTGCTTGTAATGCGAGCATGCAGCCCTCCTTGGTTTTCAATCAGATTGTCTACCATCCATGAGGTTGCCGAGCCACTGGCAATAAACACAATATCACTGCGACGGGCAGCCCAGCCATTCCAGAAATTCTCCAATGCAGCAACAAAGTCAGACTTCTGTGTGTCAATCCAAGGCATCTCGTCTATAAATACCACTTTTTTTCTGCTTGTATCAAGTGATTCAAGATATTCTTCAAGAGCATCAAATGCGTCGAACCAATCGGCAAACTTATCTGACTTTATGCCTGAGAACTTTTTCAATGCACGCGCAAAACTCGTAAGTTGTCTCTGGCGTGATAGATTATGTCCTCCAACAAATGTAAAGTCGTATTGTCCGTGATAGTATTGGTCAACAAGAAAAGTCTTACCCACTCTTCGCCGTCCATATACTATAACAAATTCTGAACGATCCGACTCCATCACTCTGTGGAGTTCTTGACACTCTCGCTCTCTACCAACAAGTTTGTTTGTCATGATCATACCGTTATATCTTAACCCTTGCAAAGGTAACGGTTTAATTGCAATTAAAAGAAAAATATGGCGATTATTTACCCAAATCTATGTTGCAGGGCTCGATTTGGGTAAATAATCCGCCATATTTTTCTTCTTACATACTCTGACAATGGCTATTAGTTGCAAAGGCAGTGTGCTCTGATTTGAGCAGTTTATCGTAAAGTATACCCAATATACCATTTCCATTATACAATTTGTGGCAAAACTATTATACAATTTGTGGCGTTTCTGTTATACCATTTGTGGATTTGCCAGTTATGGAAGTGTATCCTGTCTTATAGAAAGACAAATTGAAGCAACTTCATTGCGTTCGGCTTGCACTGCCTTGGGGTGGTAAGAGAACGTAAAAAGCGGTATAGGAATCTTGCTTCAGATTTCCTATGCTGCTTATATTCAATGTTTTGAGCTATGCTGGATAGCTGCTTTGAGCGATTAATATTCGTTCTCGTTGAAGAGGGACAAGGCATGTTGGGCTTCAAGTGATTATACCATTGCCGTATCAGCCTTTTCGATCATTATATTTTGTAGTGAAAGACCATAAAAGGCGAAACGAATCACTTTTGCTTGACAATTATTTGAGCAACCATTTCATAGCCCACTCAGCTAAAGGCGAAGGGCATGCAAGCATCCCGCAGTTTTGCTGTAAGTTGAGAAACGAGAAACGTATGCGGTTTTGGGGCTGATAGCGTTCATTATAAACAACAATACTCCTTCCACTGACACAATTTTCGGCCTTTACCTCAACCGGAATTATCTCATCCTCTCGCTGTAACAGAAACTCTATCTCTGCTTTGCCTTCCGAAGACCAATAGTAAGGCATAGAACCATACGATGGCAACAGGCTTTGCAGCACTGCATTCTCTGCCATTGCGCCTTTAAATTCTGTGTAATTGGCAGTTGGGTCAATGACAATGCTTCCCGGTAGTCCGGCCAATCGTCGCAACAGTCCGCAGTCGCTGGCATAAACTTTAAATATGTCTGGTTCTTCGTAAGCACTCAGCGGCATTCCCGGTTTCGACACAGCATTCACCCGATATATCATACCAGAGTCTTCAAGCCACAGCAAAGCATCCTCGTAGTCACGGCTTCTTGCTCCTTTTTTTATAACCTTATAGATAAACTTACGGTTTTCCTTGGCAAGTTGAGATGGAAGCGAACGCCAAATGGCATGGATGCGCGGTATCTCGCGAGGTTCTGCATACTTGGCAAAGTCAAGCTCATACAAGTCTAATATGCCTTGCAATATGTCGTCCACTGCTTGCATGCCCTGATTTTCAAGCATACTTACGGCAGCTTCTGGCATTCCTCCAGACACCATATATCTGCGATATTCCGACTTCAACTTGTCAAGTATAATAAGAGGCAATTTCTCTGGCTGTTCTATCTGTTCAACAAAATTGAATGTCTGGGAATCGCTGGCTCGCAAATACTCTTTGAACGTAATCGGATACATACGCATAACCTGCACCTTTCCTACTGGTACGGTCATTCTCCTCCTTTTCACAGCCACTCCTAACAGCGAACCTGCTGCAATAATATGCCATTCGGGAGCATCTTCACAAAAATACTTTAACGAGTTGAGCGCTTCTTCACATTCTTGTATCTCATCGAATATGAGCAGTGTCTTGCCAGGAATAAGAGGCACTTGGCTATAAAGGGCAAGTTCCTTAATGATGCGTGCTGGCTCCTTTGATACAGTGAAAGTCGATTGCAATTCTTTCTGGCGGTCAAAGTCAAACTTCGCCGTATAATCGAAACATTCCCTTCCGAATTCCTCCATGGCCCAGGTCTTGCCAATCTGACGGGCTCCTTTCAACAGAATTGGCTTATGCTTTTCAGCATCTTTCCATTCCTTGAATTTATTTATAATGTCTCTTTCTATCCTCATGTGTGCACTAATTACTTCTGATTTATGCCAAGCACGACACTTTTCCGAACTTGTTTGGTGCAAATATACAATATATAGAGGAATACTACAACTTTTCTGAAAGCTATTTCCCAATAATAACGAATCAGCTCATTGTATTAAATCCTTAGATACGGACTTATCGGAAGGATAATCAAGTGGTACGGAAAAAGCGGTATAGGAAAGTTGTCAAACAATTCCTATACCGCTATATTCAACGCTCTAAGCTATACTGGATAGCTACTTTGAGCGATTAATATTCGTCCTCGTTGAAGAGGGACAAGACTTACTGAGTTTCAAGTGGTTATATTGCTGTGTCAACCTTTTCGATCATTTTATTTCGTAGTGAAAGACCGTAAAAGGCATAACAGTGCCCCTATTACAGACCAGAAAGACAATGCTATACACTAATTTGTAAATGATGGGTTCAAAAGGAAGTCATAAATGCTGACTATCTGTATACCCTTCTCGTCACTCCATGATTTTGTATGTTCCCCCACCACTATTATTTTTCGGAAAGAATCATCTACAAGTTTTAGAGAACGTTTCTCTTGTTCCATCTTTTCCACATCTGGCATTTTGTAGGCAGACTGAATATAGATACGCTCACTCCCCTTATTACAAACAAAATCGACTTCAAGTGTTACACGTTGCTGCTTGCCTGCCTCATTCCTAAAACGATGAAAGATATTGCCAACATCAACAAGCCAGCCGCGCATACGCATCTCATTGTAAATGACATTCTCCATAATATGCGTTGTCTCGTTTTGGCGGAAAGAAAGAATTGCATTGCGTAAACCTATGTCTTGATAATAGTATTTGTAAAGAGCACCAATATACTTTCTTCCTTTGATGTCATACCGTTCAGACTTCTCTATCAAGAATGAGTCTTGCATATATCCCAAATACGTAGAAATGGTCTTAACACTGAGGTCCTGTACCTTACTTACTGACTTGAATGTATTTGCTATATTCTGTGCATTAACAGGTGCACCAATACTTGAAGCCACTGTCTTTGAGAGCTCTTCAAACTCTGCTTTCATTTCTATCGAATTTCTCTCGTATATGTCTCTAAGGTACACAGTGCGATACAGACGACGCAGAAAGTCTGCTTTTTTGTCGTCACCCACTTGTGTGAGAAGTTGTGGCAGACCTCCAAACATCAGATATTCTGCCCATCCTTCTTCCTTTGTACTTTCATAAACAGACATAAATTCTGCAAACGACAAAGGCCAAACATGAATTTCATCACCTCTGCCACGGAACTCCGTAACCACATCTGACGAAAGAAAGCGAGAGTTTGAGCCAGTGACATATACATCCGTTCCTTCTGTCACTGATAGCGTTGAAAGAACCTCAACAAAGTCATTGACTTCCTGCACTTCATCAATGATAATATAATAAATAGAGTCGTCTTTCATTTCTTTTTCAACCCAATCAAGCAAAAAGTCTGGGTCTTTAAAGTTCTTGTTCTTACGACTTTCCATATCAATAATTATGATATGGTCTTCTGCAACTCCCTCATCAAGCAAATGCTGGCGAAAGAGTTTCTTTAGCAGGAAAGATTTGCCAGAACGGCGTAGTCCGGTGACTATTTTTATCAGTCCATTCCCTTTTGAACGTACTAATTGGTCTATGTATTTACTTCTGTTTACTATCATGTATTTCCAAAAATTGTCACTTGTGACAAAATTCGAAAGCAAAGATAGTGCTTTTTATCTGAACAATGAGTACAATGTGCTGTTTTTTATCAGGTTGCGGCTTCTTTGGTGCTCGCAACTTTAATTTTCCTTTTCCTCAGCAATTGAAGAAAACTTCATTGCGTTCGGCTGCACTGTCTTGGGGCGGTAAAAGGAACACAGATAGAACTGATAATACTCTAAAGGAAACAGCGCCAAGTCCGACAAGACATACCTATATACTATGCGGACTGAAAGCCCGTCTTTGGCCACATTATTAGTTTTACCGGACAGCAATAAATTTAAATCAGCCATTAGGAATTCTGATCCGATTTGAGAGCAAATGTTAATGCTTAAATAAAAAAAAGGGTGTGTCAAAAGTCAAACAAAGCGTACTGTTTAAACTTTTGACACACTCCCTATATAAAAATATTGTCTCACAAGAATGCTTGGTCACCCATTATTGAACAGCAACTTTCTTCACGCTACCATCGCTATACTTCACGATATTCAATCCCTTGGTTGGAGCAGACAATCGCTGACCATTTACTGAATAGCGAGCTACCTCCTCAACATCGGTAGAGGTTGTAGTCTTGTCGATGCCTGTTGCTTCGAATTCTACTATGTTCTCAAAGTAGTCGCCAAAGCCAGAGAGCCAGTAATCGTCATAAGTTCCCATTGGTACATAAAGTGTGCATTTCTTGGCATCAACTTCTCCGAATACATTACTACCTATTTTTGGTACTTTCTCTGCATATACATAAATAGAAGTTAATCCGCTACAGTTTTGGAATGCTTCATCGCCTATTGAGGTAATACCAGCAGGAAGGTTTAAACTCGTTAATCCGCTACAGCCACTGAATGCGTAATCGTCTATCCTGGTAATACCAGCAGGAAGGTTTAAACTCGTTAATCCGCTACAGTGTTGGAATGCGTAATCGCCTATCTTGGTAATACCAGCAGGAAGGGTTAAACTCGTTAATCCTCTACAGCCTAAGAATGCGAAGCTGCCTATCTTGGTAATACCAGCAGGAAGGTTTAAACTCGTTAATCCGCTACAGCCAAAGAATGCGCCTTCGCCTATCTCGGTAATACCAGCAGGAAGGGTTAAATTCGTTAATCCGCTACAACCATCGAATGCGTAGCTGCCTATTACATCATTAGAAGTATAATAATTAATATGATAGCAATCCCCACCTTCTACAATCTTTGCCTTAGACAAATCTAATACAGAAAGCTTTCCGTCAGTAGAATTACCATTAGAACTACTTCCTGCCATATCACGAATCATCCTCAAATCCGTACCATTTATCTCACCAATAATCTTCAAATTGGTAATCTTATACTTTTTACTACTTCCAATTCTATCAGGCAAAGTACCAGCCTTTTCCAAATTAATGGTGATTTGCTTTGTAATCAAGTCGTTATCTGCAGCATAAAGCGACAAACAACCAAGCAACATAAACATCAAGGTTAAAAAACAACCTCTCTTAATAATATGTTTCATAACTATTTTTTTAATTAGACATTAAATATCATGGTAAAAACTATTCTTTTCAAAGACATATTTAAGATACTCTCCTCTTAACTGTTCCATATAGCAGTGGAACAGGAAGAATTTGGTGTCCTCGCTGTATGTTCCAGGAATGATGAACCGTTCATCTCGCTAATAACATGCCTTGCGTTGTCAATGTCGGGGGGGGTGAATGAAACCATATAAGCACTGGGCGTATTGGCGAACTGTTAATGTACGCTTCGATAGCCTCAATAATGTTGTCCTTGTTTGTCTTTTTCATATGCTGTTGCCAATAGAGCCAGACTTCAAGGTTTGTGTCCTATGGCTCCGTTCGGACTGTTTCTTGTTTAGGTTATGTGCTTAAGTATAAGCACGAAAAAGCGTGAAGCCCCTTGTCGATCGCTTCACATCTTGAGGTCTTCGAACTTACCCGTCAGCCGAAACGAGTAACGAAAGCCCACGCCGATATGTATATGTACACTCCCATAGAGTCAGCCCTTAAGAGGCTGACCTACGAAAGGTACGTATATAACATACCCATGGCATCATCGTTGCGAGGTTTCTTAGCTGACCATGAAGTGTTCGAAGTTTCAAGATGCCAGAA
>ERZ1027255.483-NODE-483-length-12915-cov-8.509098_pt1 | contig 12915 bp, 16 predicted proteins | sample MGYA00519261_ERZ1027255 | MGnify/ENA primary metagenome ERZ1027255 (study PRJEB26926, sample SAMN06164399) | human gut metagenome | biome: ENVO:00009003; feature: ENVO:2100002; material: ENVO:00002003 | host: Homo sapiens | place: USA | collected 2012 ...
ATCTACACAAGGCTATTCGTCGGCAGCGTCAGATGTGTATAAGAGACAGCATATTATCTGTATGAACGCAAGTATTGTGATGTAAGAAATGAGTAATTTATTGTAGTGCTACAATAGATATTGGACAAAATTAAGAAAAAAGAAAAGAGAGATAGACAAAAATCTGATAAAATAAAGTTACCACACCAAATTCAAATCAGAAAGGAAGCCTATCTCTCATGACAAGTATAACACAAGATATGAAGTTTCGTCAATCCTTAATGAATTACGGCTATTTCAACTTCCGTGTTGATGTTAACAATCATTTCACAATCAACAAGGTTTTACTTGTACAAAACATCCCCCTTGAATTTATACATAAATAATGCTATACTAAGTTTATTACAAAATTAGACAGAGGTGATCAAGTGCTCGCCGTTTGTATGACGCTGATCGACGATGATGATAAATCAGAGTTCAGAAAAATATATGACTCTCTTGAAAGAAAATTGTTCGTATTCTCAATGTCAAAGTTACATAATAACGCATTGGCGGAGGAAGCTGTTTCTGAAACATTTTTGGCGTTAGCAAAAAATTTCAAAAAAATTCATAGTTTAGAACCAGCCGAAATAGTCGCTTATACAGTTATTATTAATAGAAACGTGTGTATCGATATTCTTGAAAAAGAAAATAAACACAGTATCAATGTCCAGATAGATGATAAAATTAAAGAGATATCTGAAGACTATGACCACATTGAAAAGCTTATTGTTGCTGATATGGTCGAAAAGCTGCCTGATATTTATCGTGACGTTATTATGATGAAATATTTTTATGGCTTTAAGGTCAATGAAATATCAAAGCAACTACATCTATCTGTTGGAGGAGTAAAATCAAGACTTGAACAAGCCCGAAAAATACTCAGAAAGGATATGAATGACGATGAGTGATACACGATCAGAATTAAAAAAGCTTGTGCCTTTGTATTGCAACGAATTAAATAGCCTAGACCTGTCATCATACAGCAATTATGAGTTTTCTGAGGACTATCTGAACAAAAAAGAAAAGCTCATAAAGAACCAAAGCCGCATCTATTATCCGCTTATCAAAACCACAGGACGTAGGATCGCTTCTGCCATAATTGCGGCAGCCATTATGGGTACAACAACTGTTGCAGCCTATGCACCTGCGAGAAATGCAGTAAGGAATTTCTTCCTGCGAATTTTCAATGATCACACCGTTGTATCTGTTCAACATGATAGCAAAGATATAGGCGATCACAAAAGCAAGATAGAAAAGCAATATAGCATTACTGTTCCGGAAGGCTTTGTTTTAGATGAAAGCGAAAGTGTTTCAACTGACGATCATATCGGATTATGCTATTATTCAGATGATAAGAAAAAGAGTATATATTTCGACCAATATACAGCGGATTCTTATTCTTCATATTATGATAATGAACGTGGTCATTTCAAAACTTCATCAGATAAATTCGGAAATGAGTTTATGATATACACAAATGATGATTTCATTAATATTTTGTGGGATAATGGCGAATATATATTTAGTTTAAGTGGTGAAATATCTGAATCAGAAATAATGGATATCTACTATTCTGTAGAATAAGAATTAATAGTGCATGGTGTGATACAGTACACTATTTTTATGCAATAACAACAAAAACAAGTACGTGCAATTGTGAAACCATACAAACTTATGTATTTCAACCAGCCATTTTCACTGCTTTTTCAGTTTATATAATTGAAAGGCGGTGAAAATGATGAAAAAGTTTATATGCTTAGTTCTGACGGTTATTCTGACGTGCTGTATTACAGTATCTGTTTTTGCTTCTTTCGAAGATGTTGCAATAACCGATAAGGTTGATGCAAGGTATGCGTATACTAACAAGATCACATCGATAGTGAGTATCTCATCAAAAAATGCAACTTGTCAATCAACCGTACAAGGCAGTTCTAAAACTGTGACCAAAATTGTGGTCAAGCAAACATTGCAGTACAAAAGTGGTACGAAATGGCTTGATGTAGCAAGCTGGGTAGAAACTGTAAACAAATCTAGTGTTTCATTTAACAACACAAAGTATAATATCGGCAGCGGTACTTATCGTGTAAAGACGACTGCTGATGTTTACAGTGGCTCAAAGTATGAAACTATTACTGTTTACAGCAAAACAGCGTCATGCTAAAATAATAGGCTGTGCACAGAAAGGACAGGCGATTCCAATGCAGTAATAAAATTTATATAATCCAAAATCAAAAAACAAAACATTGACATTCAAATATTTGGATGTTATAATAATAAAGGACGTTTAATATGAAAAAGATCGTTAAGAGAATCGCAGCTATGGGTGCTGCTGTTATGATGATGAGCTCTATGGCTATTGGGGCTAGTGCGTATGAAGCCATAAAATACGGCAGAGCAGTTGGTGGTTCTGGCTCAAATGCTTATATTTCATGTTTTGTAACAGGAATAAGAACAAATTCAACTGTAGCTGGTCAAGCTTGGACTAGGACATCAAGTAACAATAACAATGTTTACAATCCAAATTGTAAATACAGCGGTTATGTTTATGCAAGTGCCTCTGTTGGTGGTACTGGTTGTGGATCATCTCACTCTGACACAGGTAAAATTGAGCATTCGTTTGGGTTAAAAGGTTGTACATCTTCAAAGTTAGTAAAAACTGTACATATTTATAATGATAAGGTACATGGCAATTACAGCACAACGCTTTCTGTTGATAGTCAATAATAGAACTTGAGTGTGAATTATGAAAACTAAAATTATTATCGCAACAGCCGCAGTTATAATTGCCGCAGTTGCAGTTACACTTTTCATTTCTCTTGGCACAAAATCCGATAAGGCGGTTTCTTCTGAAAAGGGTCAACAAGAACTTTCTGCTTCTCCAACAAACCTTTTGTGTCCTGAAGCTTCTTCTACTGCATTTGCAAACAATTTTGTGTATTACAAAACCTATGACGGCATTGCAGAATATGATATCGAATCCGACAGCCTTGCAATGATAAAGGTCAAGCTTCAAGAGTATTCAAACTTGTCCTGCTATACCATATATGACGGCGTTATATACGCTGTAAGGTCAGTGTATAATTCTGCTACGCAAAAAGAAGATTACAGTATTGTCACAGTGGATTACAACAGCGGTGAAGTCACGGAAGTGTATTCTGCACCAAAGGACAGCATATTAGGCTGTATGTCTATGGACAAAGACGGAGATATCTATTTTGTTGAGGGCAAATACAAAAAGAGCGAGACCGACGAGAACGGATTCAGCACAGGCTATGCACTGTATAAATATGATATCAAAAGCTCTGACAAAAGCGAGATAACAAAAGCTAATACCTATTACATAAGCGACGGCAAGCTTTATTTCACAAGGCTTTGCCCAAAGACGGATACAGTCCGCCTATTTATAGCTCCACTTTCAGACCCTCAGAACGTCAAGGATACAGGCATTGATGTTGGCTCTCAGATAAGCGAAAATACGCCGTATATGTATTATCCTGCCGACGGAAATGTGTATTACTCTAATGGCGAAAACAAGCTGTATAGGTATAATGAGGATAATGAAAAAAGTGACACAGTTTGCACTTTTAAAGACAAATCTTTTGTAAGATATTTTCAGTATTTCAATAACACTATGATAGTGCTTGTTCGTGAGCCAAATGATAATGGCAAAATGTATCAGTATGTGCTTTATTATCTTGATAACGATAATAAACCGCAGAAGATAATTGATGATGCTAAGCTCAATGAAAAGTATTTTTACGGCTATGAGTATATCGACTATATGACGATATTCAATAACTGTGAGGATTATTTCCTTCTTTCGACCTATAATCCCGACGCTGATACAGCCGCTTATCTTGTGGATAAAGATTTTAAACTGCACAAGTTTATTTCAAACGGCGAATGGGATTATGATACATATGCAGAGATACAGTCAGAAATGTAAGAGCTTGATATTTGAGGTGTGACGATTTGAAACTTCTCAGATTTATGATAAGAAAAGATATGGCGAAGTCAGCTTTGATAAGCTTATTGCTGGCTTTGCTTTCTTGTGCCTTTTTGATATCTGTACTAAGACCCTCTTATGCTTATGGTGAAAAATACATGACCTATCTTAAAAGCGGCTCGGAAGCCGTAAGCCAAGGCGCTCAAAAGCTTGCTGATGAGCAAAACTCCCTTAATAATGAGATAAACGACTATCAAAATAACCACAACACGGGCGGTGTAAAACAGGCTGAATTGCCTGTGGAGCTTGAGGAAAAGATAATAGATTTTTCTCAGAAAAATTCTCAGGCTGGTGTGGGTCTTGACAGTATGTTTTCTCTTATTGAGGGGCAGCTTTACGCTCAGCAAAACTCTTTGAAGCTCATATCCGAGCGTGTGAGAGGTTACAGCCGAAATGCAAGGCGTGGCGTTACTGATGAGTATTCTTTAAAGCTGTCAAACAAACTTATAGAAGACTATGATTCCGTTATAACAGCGCTTGAAAAATCTGATAAGATCATTGACACCAGAGCCGCTGACGGCTTTGAAAACTATATGTCATCTGAAATACTCATACTATTCGGTGTTTATCTGCTCCTTTTCAGCATTTTTTCATCAGAGATACAAAGCAGCAGGATAAAAAGCTTTGGAATAACCAAAACGGGCGTGAGGAAATTCTCACTTTTCAAGCTTTGTGCCGGCTTTGTTGCTGTAATAATTCTTGTTTTGATAATTTACACTGTGGATATTATAACTCTTTTTATTTACGATACAAACGGCTTTAAACTTGATATGCCATTGCAATATCTGAGCGGTTTTGAACTTAGCTCAGCGAATATGAGCTTTAGCGGATATGTGGTTGCAGTATTTGCCGCAAAGCTTGTTTATGCACTTTTCACCGCAAGCATTGTGATGTTTCTTTCAATGCTTAGCAGAAAGACCATACTTGCAGGAGCGGTCTGCCTTGTGCCAATATTTGTACCATTATATCTGAAAACCACAAGCTTTTCCAACCCTGCCGTTGACATTTTAACAGGCAATTACACCAATATGCTCAATGAAACGGGTTACATGAATTTTTGGGGAATACCTGCACGAGAATACGATGTTTATTTTGCTATCATGTTCATCATGACCGCAGTTTTTGCCGCAGGGACATATCTTCTTGCTGAAAGGCAGGTGGGATAATGAAAAGTATGTATAGTTATCAGACTTCACGGCTTTTAAAGAAATTTTGGTTGCTTTTTGTCATAGTGATTATTTTTTCAGCTTTAGCAAAATTCGTCGTGTATCGGAGCTTTAATTCTTCAAATAATCTTACCTATATGAACAAAGAAACGGCGGAGATATACAACGAACTTATAGAAAATTCCGCAGACAAGACACTTGATCAATGTGATGAATACATAACGGACTATGAGCTGAGGAGTTACGCAGGCGGTTATAACGGTAACATCACAGCCGCCGTGAACAAGTATAAGACCGAGCTTCGCAGTTGTTTCATGGTCGAAAGCATCAGAAGCTATGCACGCACGGGAAGAGGTCTAACAGACGCTAATATACCTACCGACCTTGTGAAAAACAGCCGACTTTACGCTGCATTTCCAACTCCACAGGTGATAAATGACGAGCCGTTTTTGAAATTTCTCGAATTGCGGGCGGTAGATATCATGCCTATATTTGTGCTGTTGCTTGTGGGTGTTTTTGTTGCGGACAGTTACGAAAAACGAATGGATCAGCAGATAAGGATATCTAAAAATTCGTCAGCGTTTTTTAAGTCACGGGAGATAATTTTATCAGTGGCGATATTTATAATGTTCACACTGAGCTTTTTTGCAGACCTTATTATAAGCGGAACATTACATCAGAGCAAGTACAGCACCTCATCTTTACAAAGCGTGTGGCAATTTGACCTTGCGCCTTTAATGCTAACTGTTAGAGGCACAATAATATGGCTATATGTCACAAGGCTTATGTCGCTTTTTATAACCTACGGCATTTTCGTGCTTGTAGCAAAGCAAGTGTGCTCGTTGAAAAAATATGTTATGCTGACCTCTGGGCTGATAGCGGTCATGTCCGCCGCCGCACATTATCTAGGAACGTTTTCGCCTTATATGTTTGCGGCTGTCACAAGCGTAAATGGGCAGCTTAACAACCTTGACTATATGAGGGCTTTTGATTGTTCGGAAGCGGTAGCTGTATTCATATATCTTGCAGCGATTTTGAGCGGACTGACTGCATGGAGATACAGCGGATATTATGAAGGAAATTCTAAGGAGCGTTGCTGATATGAGTGTTTTAAGAGTAGAAAACTTATCAAAAAGATACGGCAAAAAGCAAGCGCTAAAGGGTATAACCTGCGAATTTCGCACGGGAATAAACGCATTGCTTGGACCGAATGGCGCAGGCAAGACCACCATAATGAACTGCATATCGGGCGTGATAAAAAAGTCGGGTGGCTGTGTGACCCTTGACGAGCAGGATGTTTTTGAAATGGGCGAAAAATATCGTGAAAAGCTGAGCTTTCAGTTTCAATATCAGCCATTTTATCCAAGCTACACCGCCCACGAATTTCTCAGATTTTCGGCTCTGTTAAAAGGAATGCCTGAGCCGCTTATTGAGGACGAGATAAGACGTGTGCTGAGGCTTGTGAATCTGTCTGAAAATCTTGACGACAAGATAAGGTCATTTTCGGGCGGAATGAAACAGCGACTTGCCATTGCACAGACTATCCTTAACTCCCCCGAGATACTGATTTTTGACGAGCCCTCCGCAGGTCTTGACCCATTTGAGCGTGAGCAGTTCAAGCGGATAATGGTGAAGCTCAAAGAAACAAGCATTATAATAATCTCAACACACATCGTTTCCGACATCGACACTATAACAGACGATCTTATCATCTTGAATAAAGGCTCAGTTATTGCAAATGACAGCCCCGATGTGCTTTTTGAGCACATAAGGGGTATGGTTTGGGATATTCCGAAAGCGGACATTGGTCTGCTGCCTATCGAGAACATTTATTATGAGGATACAAAGTCGAAGACTATCTCAAAGACAAAGCCCACCCCTAACGCTGTTATGAGCGAGCCGACTATGAATGATCTTTATTTCTGCGGACAGCTTGACGGGGGAGTGTTTGAGTGAGGAGATAATTCAGATAATGATGTCAACTCTGAACGATAGTTGCATCTTATCTTCAGTAATTAGACTTTGTCCTCTGCGAAAGAATTTGTAATGAAAGGATATAATATGCTAATAAACCACAACCAAAATATGCTTTGTCTTGATGAATTTGATATACTTGAACTGCGTGAAAATGCAGATGAGTGTGATTATCTTTTTGTTGTTTCGCCTAAAATTGAAACAAAGATATGCACTAAATAATGAACATTATACAGCTCTTAAGATAAGAGGTCACAAACATCTGTGTAAAAGTATTTTTGTTGACAGATTCAATACACTTGATCTTTGCTCAAAAATGACTAACAGACTTAGATGTAAGATCCAGCAATTATCATTAACAAAACCATTTAGGCATATTGCAAGAGACGGGAAAGGTTATTCATTTGAAATTCTAAGAGGAAAGGTTCTTTATGGTCAAGCCTATAAAACCAAAGCCATTTTTTCGTATAATAAATTTTCGCCGACAATACACTATGTAACTGGTTCTTCAACCCGCTCGTCATTAAATATGATCCAAAATCTTATGGATTCGTACAAACAGATATCAGGAGCCGATATTGATAGGTTAAAATTAGGACTGTTCTGAATAGAATAAGCTGCCACAGATTTTTCTGTAGCAGCTTATTTTTTTGTTTATGCTATTCCTTCTTGCGAAGATATCCGTCATCATCATATTTCTTAGCTGTATGCTGTGCAGCTTGCCAAACGCCCCATTTGTCTACAGCCTTATCCCAAATTGTCATATATTACAACATGTTTTCTGAAAAAGTTTACATTTATCAACATGGAAGTTGAAATAGCCATATAAATTTATCAAATTCCATTAGCATCTATCACTGATAGGCGCTTTTTTCATAACCAAAACAAGAAATGCGGGAAACAATTTATGATATAAAATTACGAATATGCTCCCCAATGCTATAGATACCAAAAGAGTCGAGAAATCAGCTCTTTTATACAGTAGAGGGATACTGTTTGATATATTCCCTTATTTCACACATAATACTAAGGACAAATTTGCTTATTCTATTGACATTTCCCTTATTTTATAATATAATTTAAGGGAAAATAATGGAGGTAAGGAAATGAGAAGTTTTAATTACTCTGCTTTTAAAGAACAAAAGTGGGATTCTGATATTCTCGGACTTATAGCGGCCATATACAAAGAGGCTGGAAAACAGGAGCAGTATCTGAAACAGCGTCCGCAAGAGATGGAGAAGCTTATTGAGATAGCAAAAATTCAAAGTACCGAAGCTTCAAATGCGATAGAGGGTATCGTAACAACAAGCACGAGGATCAAACAGTTGGTCGAAGAAAAGACTACTCCTCGAAATTGTGACGAGCAGGAGATCGCAGGGTATAGAAACGTGCTGAACGTTATACACGAAAGCTTTGACGCTATTCCGATAACTCAGAACTATATTCTGCAGCTTCACAAAATGCTTTATAGTCATATGAACAATCCGCTTGCTGGCAGAACAAAAAGCGTGCAGAATTATATCAGTGCGGCTTACCCCGATGGACATACAGAAATACTGTTTACTCCGCTCGCACCATGTGAAACATCTGAGGCACTTGACAGGATTTGTGAAGAGTACAATCGTGTTATCGGTAATTTGGAGGTTGAGCCGCTTATAATTATCCCTATATTTATCCACGATTTTCTCTGTATACACCCTTTTAATGACGGCAACGGAAGAATGAGCCGTCTGCTTACCACTCTTCTGCTGTATCAAAATGGCTTTTACATTGGCAAATATATATCGCTCGAGGCAAAGATCTCTAAGAACAAAGATCTGTATTACACTGCTATGAGTCAGTCGCAGATGGGCTGGCACGAGGGCAAAGAGGATGCTTTGCCATTTATAAAGTACATTTTAGGCACGATACTTGCATCGTATAAAGATTTTGAAGAGCGTACCTCCCTTGTTCAAGAAAAACTGCCTGCGCTTGAGATGGTCAGAATGGCAAGCAAAAGCAAAATAGGACGATTTAACAAGCAGGATATAAGGGAACTCTGTCCTACTCTCAGTGACAGTTCTATCGAAGGTGCACTAAGAAAACTTGTTGCCGCAGGAGAACTAAAAAAAGAGGGCAAGGGAAAGAGCACCTGCTATTTCAGATTAAATTAGATCAGAAGATGTTCTACACATCGCATGACTAGGTTTTGGCGGACTTGGAGCGGCAGGTGAGTTTTTAGGTAATGCCAAGGCGGTTAGTTTGCTTGCCATAGAAAAGATAAAGTCATTTCAACAGACCCTGAAACAATGGAAACTGGTGAAAAGACCGTCCTTGAAACATACATAAGAGAGGTGACTACTCTCGTTCATATTACTGTGAACGGCGAAGAAATAATCACTACAGTTGACCACCCGTTTTATGTACAAGGTAGAGGGTTTGTTGAGGCTGGTAAGCTGCTTGTTGGCGATAAATTTCTTAATGTAAACGGAAACATTCTTTTAGTTGAAAATTTTAATGTCGAGTTGACAGACGAACCTGTTACGGTGTATAATTTTCAGGTAGAGGATTTCCATACTTATCATGTTTGTACATTGGGCATGTTGGTGCATAATGCTAGCGACGATTATGCTAAGCCTACTGAACCATATAATAGGAGAAAACATTATGGCAATACTCCAACGAAGAAAGACCGGCAGGTTGTGGGTGGTTCTCCAGATCATGATCCCCCATTGGTTAAACGATATTATGAAGGAGACCCTAGTACAGGTGAAAAGCCAGGTTATCAAATGACCGCCAGTGAACGAAGGGCAAGTGCACAAGATCGTAGTCGGATGAAGCCAGCAACTAGGTTAGAACAGAATTCGCAAGGTGGACGAATGTCACATTATTCAAAGGAGATGAAGAAAAAGTATGGACTTGATAAAAAAGATTGAAGAACATTATCTAATAAATTGGGGTGAGTGCACAGAGTATATTTTTAATGATAAAGAACCTATTCATAATTTGTTGCCATTTTTTAAAGTGCTGAAATTTAAACCCAATGAAAAAAGAAATTCATGGATATATGCAACTTGCGGGATGTCAGGGAAAGACAAAGAGCAAGGATTAGAATTATTTATACTAGCTCCAACCGAGAATAACTTTTTAATTAATTTGCTTGTAGCTATAGCACATTATTATGCTAGCGGAAATATGCTTGGTTTAGGACACACGGTTAATTTTGGCTGTGCTTGGTACGAAAAATCTAGATGTGACCATGGTTTAATTTCATTGCCTTACTTAGACGGACCAGAACTTGAGTGGTTAGAAACTAAATCTATGAATATTAGGTTTTTATGGCTTATACCAATAACTGAGGAAGAATTACGATATAAAAAAGAAAATGGCTTAGAAGCATTAGAAAATATATTTGAAGAAACTGAATTTAACTATATTGATCCATTTCGTGACAGTGTAGTATAAGGCTAACGTCATTTCAACAGACCCTGAAACAATGGAAACTTCTCCGAAAACTGTTCTTGAAACCTACATAAGAGAGGTAACAACGCTTGTTCATCTCACTGTGAACGGTGAAGAAATCGTTACAACTGTTGACCATCCGTTCTATGTAAAAAATCAAGGCTTTATCAAAGCAGGAGAACTTGCAATCGGTGATGAACTTCTTGACCCAAACAAAAACATTCTTTTAGTTGAAAATTTTGATGTTGAGTTGACAGAAGAACCTGTTAAGGTGTATAATTTTCAGGTAGAGGACTATCATACTTACTATGTTGGTGAGAATGGGGTTTGGGTTCATAATGCAAATTGCAAGTTGATAAAAAATGATGACGGTACATATGATGCTGAGCTATCATATAAAGAGGATTGGACACCAGAGCAACGAGCAGAAGCCGATGCAAAATGTAAAGCTTTATCGGATGCTGATACTGTAAAAACTAAGGTTGAAAGAAATGATTCTCCGTCTGTAGAATATAAGAAGGCATTTGGAAAAGATTCGATACCAGCTGGCAAAGATATTGATCACACAATAGATTTACAACTTGGCGGAAATCCTGATGTAAAAGTTAATGGAAAGCCTTTGGATAAAAGTGTAAATAGGAGTCTTGGCAAACAAATAGGCTATTTGATTAAAGATTTTGATTACGGTACAATAATAAGGAAATTTACAATGGTCAATCGACAATAAATTATTGAGGAGTGTTAATTCATGTACGAAAATTTTAACGAATTCATTAAGAATAATGAAAAATTGGATATTAAAAGCGAAAGAGAGTTTTTAGAGGTTTATAATGGTAAATCATTCTTAAATGGGCTATACAGAATCCATAATCTAGAAGATAGAGAAAAATGGAATGAAATAATAGGTAAAACATTTCCGCCAGCAATGGGAAAAATAATGGTTTTTGGCTATGATTGGCTAGGACGGAGTTTTGCAATTTATAATGAGACGGATACAGTACTGATGTTTGAGCCAGGAACAGGTGAAGCCTTTGATACTGATTTTAACTTTTATGACTTTCACAATAAAGAAATTCCCACTAATCATTTGGTATGCTTAGCTTCAGAGTATTATGAAAAGTGGCGTAAGGCAAATAACAATTATATTTTACCGCATAACAAGTGCGCAGGTTACAAAGTACCGCTATTCCTAAATGGAAAAGATGTGGTGGAAAATCTTGAAATATCTGATATGGAAGTATATTGGGAAATAATGATGCCATTGATAAATCTTTAACTAGTTACTTACGGAGGAATAAAAATGCCAAGCAACCAAGAAAAAGTCTCACAGCTTTTAGATACTATTAGGAGTTGTAGTAAAATACAACTGTATAAACTCTGACTATTATTGAGAGCAAAGACGATTTTTACGACGAGTACTACTACATGAGCCCGAATGTGAAAAAAGCCGTTGGTAGAAATTCAAAGACGGCTGCAAAAAAGTCGGCGAGTGGTGTAAGGAGCATTGGAAAGCTGCTATAACAATAGTAATAGTTATTGCGGCTGTGATTTTAGTAGCCACCGGTGTCGGTGGTATATTGGGTGCTATGGCATTAGGCGCATTGTTCGGCACAGGCATAGGAGGTCTTTTCGGCGGTATTATTTCTGCTGTTACAGGAGGTTCGTTTTGGATGGCTTTGAAAACGGAGCGTTTTCAGGAGCTATTGCAGGAATTATTTCAGGAGGAATGGGATTTGGGTTGTCTGCCGGAGGAAAAGCCGCTTTAGGACTTGGCAAAACTATGCTTATTGGTGCAGCATCGGGCTTGGGTTCCTCGCTAATTAGCGATTTAGGAGATATATTAATTAAAGGTGAAGATATTTCGTTAGGCGAGGTATTTTTCAATGCTGCTTTTTCTGGTGCATTTGGAGCTGCATTTGCAGGGGCTAGCTATGGCTTTTCTAAAGCCTTTGGTTCACTATTAAAAAATTCTTCCTGGCTTTCAAAAGCAAAAGAGTTATTTAGAATTGGCAAAACTTCTAATGCTAATTATGGTAAAATAACATCTTATACGACAACAAATCCTAAGGGTATTTCAATAAATTTTCAAGTTATAATTCTAAGTCATTTAGAATTGAATTTGACGTGTCAAGATATTTACATTATCATTTTCCTTCTTTGTTTGGAAGTAAAGCTCATGTTCCTTTATCTTCAATAATTGATTCGAGTATATCTCGTGTCATATCAAATTATTTTCTTAGTGAGGATTAGTCATTATGAGATACAATCTGTCTCTTATACACATCTGACGCTGCCGACGAATAGCCT
>ERZ1027255.484-NODE-484-length-12901-cov-5.760081_pt1 | contig 12901 bp, 6 predicted proteins | sample MGYA00519261_ERZ1027255 | MGnify/ENA primary metagenome ERZ1027255 (study PRJEB26926, sample SAMN06164399) | human gut metagenome | biome: ENVO:00009003; feature: ENVO:2100002; material: ENVO:00002003 | host: Homo sapiens | place: USA | collected 2012 ...
TTGTTCTCATAAGACCATATAGGACATAAAGGAATTGCCGAAGGCTCGAAAAGCATAAGCGGATTGTGGATAAAGGTTTTTGTCAAAGCCCTGCCTACCGCAGCTGACTCACCGATATACTGCAATTTATCGTTGAGATTGTCGGCGGTAGACATGTTGAGGCTGCTGGTAATATTTAAGGCAAAGCAAAACAAGAGATTAATATGGTTTGATTTGTTGTTAGCGTACACGCTTGTAACAACTGTTAAAATGTTTGCACAAAAAAAACTTTCGTGGCTATTGTTTGTTAAATACGATAATTTGGTGTATATTTGAAACCTAAAATCCACAAGGGGATTCAATGTGTTTATTAACTATAATATTAACTTTTAACATTTAGTGGTATGAAGCATGTGTTACTTTTACTAAGTGTTCTTGGCTGCTTGTCTTCTGTATATGGTCAGAAGGTTGATACAACTTTAATAGGTAAGCAACAGACTGCGATATTTAATCGTCCTACTTATGGCTATTCAATTAAAGCCCCTAAAACCACTGATGACAACCAAGACTTTCAGAGTTTGGATATAACGTCTCATGCTGGAGATTTGGCAGATGTCTTGGGGGACAACATTTATAATGTAGACTCCTTGGTGGTCAGAGGAACTGTGGATGATGCAGATATTCACACGCTTTGGGATGCTTCCTTAAACGGAAGACTTTCAGTCATAAATCTTGAAAATGCCGAGATAGAAAATGGCATTATTCCAGAGAAAGCCTTTTGGCATCAAAAAGAACAGTTGGACCCAAGTTTGGAATTTATAAACACTATCCATCTAAGGAGAATCATCCTGCCGGATGGAGTCAAGCGAATTGAAGAAATGGCATTCTCTTACTGCGTCAATCTTGAAGAGATAAACATACCCTCATCCTTACAGTATTTGGGATCAGACGCATTCTCGGATTGTGTAAGTCTCAAGACTGATCCTCTGGTGTTTCCTGAAGGTTTTGAAAGGTTTGGACAATTGGTTTTCTCAAATTGCAGTAGCTTGAAAGGGCAAGTTGTGTTGCCGTCTACCATCAAAGAAATCGGTGTCGGATGTTTTTTCAGGTCAAGGATTTCGTCTGTCATTTTACCGGAGGGGCTGGAAAAGATTGGTGATGTAGCTTTTTATGCTTGCCGTCTGAAGGAGGTATGGATCCCGAACTCATGTCAGATCATATCCGGTTCAGACACTTTTCAGCAGAATTATCCTTTGAAAAAGATACGTTTGCCAGAAGGATTGGAAAAGATACCTAACGGTTTTGCAAGCACTTGTTGGAATTTACAAGAGGTAAACATACCATCCTCTGTAAAAACGATTGGTCATGATGCCTTTGACCGATGCGTATCATTAAAGAAAATAGAATTGCCAGACGGACTTGAAACGATAGAATGGGAGGCCTTTTGTAGTTGTGACTCGGTGGAACAGATTGTCTTTCCTGCTACATTGAAACAGTTGGGGCAAGAGAGCTTTTGCAATATATCAGAATTAAAACGCATCTATTGTATGGCTGAAGAACCTCCAGTATGCGAGGAAAGCACTCGTCATCCGGGGAAATCTCCGTTTGGTGAATACAATTCTGATTCTAATTATAGTACTCCCAATGACATTCCGGTTTATGTTCCGATGGGTACTGCTGAAAAATACCGTAAGGCTTGGGGATGGAATTATTTCACTAATTTTATAGAGACAGATGATTTCCCGACAGCAATACGTAATGTCACCACGGAGCACACTGATTCCAAGAGCCGTATTTATGATTTGAATGGCAGAAAAGTGATAAATCCGCAAAAAGGACAGGTGTATATTAAAAACGGAAAGAAGATAATATTTACTCATTAGACACAATCAGATTATAGTAACTTAGTTGAAAATAAAAAAGAAACAGATGCAAGAACCATGCTCAACGGCAACGGTCCTTACATCTGTTTCTTTATGTTATGCTAATTCTGCTTAGCCTATATTATAATGTAACCTTTACGCTCTGCTTGCCCACCTTCACGATGTATGTGGCATTGGCAGGAACGCTGAAGCTTGCGGTCTCGGCGCCACTCATGTCGCTTGCCACTACAGCGCCAGCAGCTGTGTAGACGTAAACGGGAGCCTTGGCAGGATTGTTGACCACGAGGCGGTCGCCCTCCATGCGGACAGTTGCTCCGCTGAACTTAACGTCAGCATTGTTGATGCCGGTGGGGCAAGCCTCTGCCATGACGAGCTTATAGTCAGACATCTTGCTCTCGAGGTAAGATGTGCTCTCGTATTCGCTCTGGGCTGCCTGCTTCACTCTTACCGACTGTGCGCGGTGATAGAGGTCCATGCCCTTGAGACGATACGGAACATTCACGTCCACAGATGTGCCCTCAAGGAAGTTGCCGTAATAGAACGGGTCGTAGAAGAACTCGCCAGCCTTATAGTTCTGCGTGATCTTCAGCTCCTTGATGTAGAGGTTAGTCCATGTGTAGGTGCCGTAGAATCCGATTATGCTGCGGTCTGTACCCTTGGTCAGCTCCACAGTCCTTGTCTGCCAGTCGTTGTTGAGATCCTGCACGTATACAAGCTCGGTCTGTACGAAGTCGTCCACACTCTTGTCGTAAGAGAAAAGAGCCACGGCGCAACGTGTGTATGCCGTTTGAGCGGTGCCATTCTCGTCATAGTATTCGCACGGCTCTGCAGCTGCTGTCATTTCGATGTTGATCTTGCCGCCGTCCTTGCTGAGGTCGAACTCCGGAGAGATGAGTCCGTCGTCTTCCTTAGCCTGTGTCATCCAGAAAGCGTCGAGCACGAGTGCGTCCTTATATACAGCATAGTGTGTGGCACGCCATCCTGCCTGACCGTTCATCTGCGGATAGCCACGGTCTACTGAATGGTCGTCTGGTTCGTCCTTCGAATATTCCACTGGAATCTCCGAACCCTCGCCGTATGTCGATCCCGGCATCCAGAGATGTGTGACGGTCATCTTGCCGTCCTCCTTAGCCACGTTCTTTGCTGCAGCCACGTAGTTGTAGCGCTCGGCTGTCGGCACCTCGTTCCAAGAGGCTGTGTATGTGTCGCCGTTAGTGGGGCATTCGTCAGCAAGCGTCGGAGCCTCCACGTCCATAATCTTCACCGGTGTGCTCGGCATAGAAACCTTGTCGCCCTTCATGCCCTGAACAGTATAATAATATGTGTCGCCCGAGTCAGCGTTGTCAACCACAAATTCGGTTCCCGTCACCTTCTTGTTCTCCACGATATAGTCGTTAGGCGTAACGCCGTCGCCCTTCACGGTGTAGACGTTAAGCAGGTAGCTGTCGGCTCCGTCCACTGCGTCCCAGCTGAGATTGAAAGTTTTGCCGGTGTAGAAGCGGTGTTTGTGACCAGCCGGTGTGCCGACGTATTGCTTCACCTGATAAACCTGGATGTCGTCGATGAGGATGGCAGCGTCCTGCGGGCAGATGTTGATGAGCGTTGTAGGACCGCCCTCATGGAACATAAACTCATACTCGCGCCATGTATTGTCTATCTTCTCCACCTGATAGTTTTCGAGGAAGCGCCATGTGGCTGTCATGCCGTTGGTCTCGGCACCCTCGATGACGGTGTAGTCCGACTCTGCGTCCTCCTCGAATGTGCGTGCGCGGAACTTCACGAAGAAGATGCCGTCGTTGCCGGTGAGGTCGAGAAGCGGAGTGTTGACCTGACCTTTTTCGATGTAGAGACATCCGCCTGCGGGAAAAGCGCCGTGTGAGCCCCATCCGAACTCTTTCGTATAGTCGCCCGACATGTTTATCCATGCGTTGTCTTTGTTCTCATAGCTGATGTCGGTGTCCTTGTCAGGCTCAGCCTCACTGCCGGTGGTCATCTTTGAGAAGTCCTCACTGATGATGCTCACCACCTCGCCATAGTCAGAAGGATTGATGCTAATAGCTTTCTGGGGGGCCGGTGCAGCGTTTTTTACAAAAGAGCCTGCGGCGGCTGCCTTTGCCTGAGACACAACAGTGGTACGGGGCAAAAGCTGGGTAGCCATCTGCTGGGCGGCTACCGGTGTGGCGAGGGCTATCATGCCTGCCACAACCATACAGTGAGTAAAGTGTTTCATATACGAATGGTTTATGTTAATATGATTATTAATGTATGTTCAGTATCTAAGTGTAACCTATTTGCGAATTGTATGCGCAAACAGCACCACAAGTAATAGAAAACATTGCAAATGTACAAAAAAACTTGCATTTTGAAATAATAATTCGTAATAAAAATGTATCTTTGCACAAAATTAATGCTGTAGGCTTACGGCAAGACTAACATTATTATAATCTATATTTCCACGAATATCATATCCAATACAAAAAACAAATCGAAAGATATGTATAACAAGATTCTACTATCCTTGGCTCTTGCCATGGCTACACCTTTTGCCGGCACATTCGTTGCCGCACAGACCACATCATCAGAGCAGGCACCTTATGTCTATGACATCGCTGACGGCGAAGCTGACATCTACGGATACCTGCGCTTCGACACGCGTCTGCGCGACTACGGCGTGATGCACTTCGCCACCAACGCTCCTGACTCTTACACGATGACAAAGTCGTACGGCATGATAGCGGGCGAGTCGTCAGTGTTCACGGCGGGTACGATGGTGGGCGACAAGATGGTGGCTTACCGCGTCACCTATTACGCCAACGTGTTCATGCCGGAGGGCATCTGCCTTATCGACCCAAAGACGGGCGAATATGAGATGAAGTGGAAATACGAGGACGACGGCTCGCACCTCATCATCGATGAGATGACGTACGACCCGAAGACCGACCGCATCTTCGCGATGCACTATGATACGAACGCAAAGACCACCGACCTCTATGAGGTGGACACTAAGACATACGCTCTGAAGCCCCTCGGCACCATCTATGGCACGGCGCTCATGACGCTTGCCGCTGACAACGGATGGCTTTACGGCGTCTCTTATTCATTATACGGCAATTCATTCCTGATGAAGATAGACGAAGCCACGGCTTCGCAGCCTACAGCTGTGAAGGTGGGCGACGAGAATCTGGACATGGTGGTAGGCAACTACTCGCAGTCTATGGAGTTCGACAAGACCACGCATCGTCTCTGGTGGGTGGCTCAGGCCGTGGACGACAACTCGTACCTCGTGGAGCTTGACGCCAAGACGGGTAAGATAATTTCGCAGAAGCTGATAAAGGGCAATCCGCAGATTCTCGGCATGGCCATTCCTTATCAGTATGTGGCTGACAACGCTCCGTCGTACGTAGGCTCGTTCGCAGCCGCTCCCACATCGGAGGGTGCCAACGAGGTGCGCCTCACATGGACCAACCCTTCAAAGGACTATCGAGGCGGAACGCTCTCTGCCATTACGTCATTGAAGGTTTATCGCAATTCTTCTCTCGTAACCACCATCTCCGACGCAAAGCCCGGAGAGGCTGCCACATGGACGGACAAGAACGTGCCAAGCGGCGCATATATATATAAGGTGGTGCCAGCCAACGCTTCAGGCGACGGCATCTATCGCGAAAGCCGCACATTCGTGGGATATGACGTGCCCGCAGCTCCGCAGAACGTTACGCTGAAGGCAAGCGGAAAGAACGCCACCATAACATGGACGGCTCCCGCAGAAGGTCTGAACGGAGGCACCTTCGACAAGGCTTCCTTGTCGTACGACGTGGTGCGCATGCCTGACAATAAGACCGTGGCAACGTCGCTCAAGCAGTGCTCCGTAACTGACGAGGCTCTCGAGCACGCCGGCTATTCGTACATCGTCACTGCGAAGAACGCGCAGGGCAAGGGTGGTTCGGCACAGTCAAATGTTGTGGCGTTCGGTCCTTCATACGGCATACCGTTCGTCTCGCCGCTCAACACGAAGGACGACTTCGGCGTATGGACTCCGGTGGACAACAACAACGACGGCCATACATGGGCGTTCGAGCAGTATGAGAACGTGGCTTTCTATGACCGCAGCGAGACAGAGGACGCCGACGACTGGCTCTTCTCGCCCTCATTGCTCTTCGACGGCAACAAGGAATATCAGCTTCGCTATACATACTATTCCACCAACTGGGTGACAGAAAGCATGGAGGAGGTGAAGGAGAAGATGGACGTGCGCTACGGCACGGAGCAGACCCCTTCTGCCATGACCACAGTGCTGAAGGACCTCGGCGAGTTCCATACAGCTTCGGGATATTATCTCTACGGCAAGGATGTCTTCAAGCCGCAGAACGGCGAGGGATACATCGCCTTCCACGCCATGTCTGAGCACAAGCACGGACGCATCTTCCTGAAGGACGTGTCAGTAAGAGAATACAGCGACAAGGACCTCAGCGTTACTGACTTTACCGGTTCGGCCACCGTCAATTGCGGCGTAAGCCAAACATTCACAGTCAGCGTGCGCAACGAGGGCAAGGCGACGGTGTCGGCTTACAAGGCACAGATCATTAATGCCGAGACGGGCGAGGTGCTGGCTGAGGCTGCCGGCAAGCCGGTAGGCAAGGACGAGGCTATGGACGTGCCCGTGGAGTGGACTCCCGCTGCAGAGGGCGAAGTGAAGGTTACGGCACGCGTGGTGCTTGACGGCGACACCTATCCTGCTGACAACACAGCACAGACCACGCTGACCGTAAAGATAGCTCCTGCACATGCCGACCGCTGGATTACCGTCAACAAGGACGAGACAGAGGGATGGCTCGGCGCCTTCTATATGAACGACAAGCATTGGGAGTCGCAGTCGCTCTTCCTCGAGAAGGAGATGCAGAAGAAGGACATCGACATCACCGGTCTGCAGTTTGCGTTCAACGGCAAGACGGACGGCGCCTACACATTCCCTGCAAAGATATTCATGAAGCAGTCGCAACTCGACAATCTGCTTCGCAAGGAGGGCAGCATACTGGGCGTATTCGAGTTGAACGGATGGACCAAGGTGTTCGACGGTGAGCTCACCATTCAGGGCGCCGGCGACAACAAGGAATTCTACGTTAAGTTTGACAAGCCATATCATTACGCTGGCGGCAACGTCAACGTACGTGTCAACATCGACATCGAGGACGACGTGATGCATTCTGCTGACCATCCCGTTTGGCATCTCTCTTACACCACGGGCAAGAACCGCTATGCTTACTATCGTGGAAGTAAGGAAGATGCTCCGCAGGACGAAATCTTCACGCAGGACTATATGCCGTACATGCTCTTCTCTTACATCGACAATACGTCAGGCATAGGCTCGCTCCTTACCAACGACGACGTACAGATTGGCTTCGACGGTTCGCAGATTGTGTTCTCACAGCCGGTCGACCGTGCTGAGGTGTTCACCATCAACGGTGCTGCAGTGGTAAGCGTAAGCGCCACATCAGCCATCGGCACGTCCGTGCTGCCCAACGGCACGTACATCGTTAAGGCAAGCAAGGGACAGAACACCGTAGTGAAGAAGATAGTAAAGTAAAGAATAATTATTACTAACAACTAAATATTAATAATCGCATGAAAAGATTTTACGCATCAGCTTTTCTGCTTGCGGCAATGACAGCGCTTCCAGCGTCCGCACAGAATGCACGCATGTTTCCTGCGTTCAAGGCTCCAGTCGCTCCTCCGGTAGCGGCACAGTCAGAAACCCCGTGGCATGCCACAAGTAGCATCGACGACAAGTCGAAGGGCGTCGTAGCTTATGCCGGTCAGACAGCCGACCCCAGCAAGAAACGTGGATGGGTGAAGTTCCCGATGAAGGACGCCTACAACTCAATGGAGAAGGTTTACGTTTATCATCCCACAGATGACCAGCAGATTCTGGGTATGCGCTGTGGCGCTTTTGACGGTGAGAAGTATCACGCTCTCTTCACACGTATCTACACTCTCACAGAGTATCCTGACTTCTATGGTACCATCGACGTGAAGAGCGGTGAGGTGACAGATTCTACACGCGTATGGCGTGACTGGACCAACGCTGCAAAAAACGGCGAATGGCAGAATCAGTATGAAATGGCATACAACCCCGCCGACAAACAGATGTACGTGCTCGGTCAGGGCGTGGATGACGAAAATTTGTTAACATCAGTTCTGTACAGCGTGCAGGAGGACGGCTCCTTCGAAGAGATAATGAAGCTCGATTACGTTTACTTTAACGTTACCTTCGATTATGACGGCACAATGTGGGGCGTAAGAGCAAAGGAAGGTAAGGATGGTACCCCATCTGGTACGTTGCTCGTGAAGTTCAATCAGGACTTCGAGCCGGAGGCTTCCATGGAGCTCCTCAAGGAGAAGAGTCCGCTTATCCAGGGCACCTATGGCGCTATGGCATTCGACTATTCTACGGGCGACCTCTACTGGTATGCCGTAACTTATCCTAATGCTTACGCTTATCTCTTCCGTGTTCCCACAGAGATGAAGAAGTCATGCGAGCTTGAGTATATGGGTGGTGTTGCCACCGGCACAATGCTCAACGGTATGTACATTCCTTATCTTACAGCAGCCAGCCGCGAGGCAGCCGGCCGCGTTACTTCCATCGCAGCCGTCCCTGCTGACGACGCTGTAAGCAAGAACACATTGTCATGGACCAACCCGACACTCGCTTGGAACCGCACAGAGCTTTCTGACCTCGCAGAGGTACGCGTCTATCGCAAGAAGGCTGACGCCAATGAGGCCAACACCACAGCTGAGCTTCTCGCTGCCGACCATGCAGAGCTTCTCGCCACTCTTCCCGCTGCTGGCAAGAAGGGTGAGAAGATGGAGTGGACAGACGCTGCTCCTCTGAACGGCATCAATACATACTATGTAGTTCCTTGCCGTGTTGCCGGCGAAATCGGTATGCCTGACAGCGTACGTTGCTTCAGCGGCAATGACGCTCCCGCTGCTCCGGTGGAAGCTAAGGCCACTAAGGTTGGCGACCAGAGCATCAAGGTGGAGTGGAAGGCCCCGAACATCGGTGCCAACAACGGTTATGTAAACCCGGCAAGCATTAAGTATATCGTAACACGTCAGCCCGATAATGTGAAGGTGGCTGATACAGACCAGACCACAATCACAGACAACACCGTCACTGGTGATGACAACTACTACTATGAGGTGCAGGCTTACACCAACGAAGGTGGTAAGGGTGGCGTAGCTACAACAGAGAAGGTTCGCGCAGGTCTCGGATGGAACACTCCGCAGAAGTTCAACCTTTTCGATGAGAACGAGGCTAACCGCTGGACTGTAGTGGATGCAGGCAATAGTGGAGCAAACTTCTCTTACACTGGTCCGCTGGATTATCAGGGCTACTCTCTTTGGACATCATCTTCTCGCGAGACAAACTCTTGGGCATTCTCTCCGAAGCTCAATCTGAAGAAGGGCAAGACATACCGCTTCACTTACACCGTTGAGGACCGTTATCCGAAGGTGGAGTTCAGCTACTATGCTGCCATCGCCACAGAGCCTTCTAAGGACAAGGTGGTGGAGACCATCGGCAAGCACGAGTTCATGTACTCTGAGACCAACTACAACAAGCGCACTTACACCGAAACGTTCACTCCGACTGAGGACGGCGTTTACCACTTCGGACTCAACGTACAGACAGAAGATGCTGACGTATTCATCTTGCACAGCGTGAATGTTTCAGAAATCTTCGACAACGACATCACAGCCGTTTCTTTGACAACATCTTCGGATGCTGTTACTGATTACGAGAACAAGGCAACTGTCAAGGTGGCTAACATCGGCCGCAACAAGATTGAGAAGAACAGCTACGTGGTACGTGTAATGCTCAATACGGGCGAAGAAATTCAAGAGGTGGGCTGCAACAAGGTGGTTCCGGAAATCGCAGCTGGCGAAACTGTAGACGTTGAAACAATGTTTACTCCGACATTGGAGGGTACATTCGATATCTTCGCTACTGTGGAGATGGAAGGTGACCAGGAGTTGGGCAACAATCAGACCAACACAGTGTCTGTAAAGTGTGAGGCAACTGGCTCTATTCCTTGGACTAACACTGTAACTGGTGAAGGCGAAAATGTTTATACTCACGCTCCGTTCCAGTGCTATGGCAGCGAAGACATTGCGCTGATGCTTTACTATCCTGAGGAAATCAATGCTAAGGCAGGTGCTAAGCTGGCGCGTATCGGCTTCGAGTATGACGCTAACGGCTACACTGAGACTTCAGAGGAGCAGAGCATCCAGATCTATATGAAGAATACCAAGGAGCGCGAGTGCGAGGACGGTGTAATCTCTACTGAGGGTATGACTCTCGTTTATGACGGCACCGGCTATTTCTTGCCAGGAACAAACAACATCATGTCGTTCGATCTTGACACTCCGTTTGATTATGACAACACTCAGTCACTCTGCATCGTAACTCGTCGTTCAGGTACACGTCCTGCAATGTTCGGTTGCTTATGGCATGTATTTAATAGCGGCGGTAAGGTATACAGATCAATGGATTACTCGGAGAACACTCCGTATGATAATTCCAAGTGTTGGGCATGGCAGGAGGTTCCGGTGCTCTACATGGCATTCGACAATAATGTCAGCATCAAGGACATCAACGTGTCTGAGGAGAATAACGAGAATGCTCCTGTATATAACCTCAACGGACAGTATGTCGGCAACAGCACCAAGCTGCTCAAGGCTGGCATCTACATCCAGGGTGGAAAGAAGGTTGTAGTTAAGTAATTAGATATAAATTATCACTCTCAGGAGGGGTGGCAAAATGCAGTCAGCGGGATATTGCTCCTTTATGGCTTACGTTTGGCCATCCCTCTCTTTACGTAAAGTGACTCTAACATCAAAATCATAAAGCAACAATGAAATCATTTAGAAAAATTGTTCTTGCCGCAGCGCTTGTCGCAGCTCCGCTTACGGGTCTGATGGCTCAGCAGCAGGCTAAGGAGAACAACTTCATCCTCGGATGGTGTAAGACTCAGTGGGGACAGACCATGCAGGTGCAGCGTGATAAAGACGACATCGCTGCTCATCAGGTGCACGCAGCCGCCCACTTCACACCGAGCATCACAAAGAAGTATAAGGGATGTCAGATTAAGTATGTCGACTTCGGAGTGGAGCCTAAGCAGGGCTCGTCAGTACGCGTCTTCGTCACCACAGACGTAAAAGACCCCAACGCCACAGTGGCTGCAGCGTCTACAACGGAATGGGAAGAGGGATGGAACCGCTGCCAGCTGGAGATTCCTTACACCATCAAGGGCACTGAAGACCTCTATGTAGGCTATGAGGTGTTCATCGGTGAGAACGAGAGTATGCGCACCATCACATACGACAACTCGATAGAGAGCGAGCCGGACCGCAACTGGTATGGTGCTGACGGTATGTGGTATGCACTCAATCCGGCTCAGGTGCCTGCCAACTTCCGCGTTCGTGGCATCCTTACCGGAAAGGCTCCCGACTGCGACGTGGCTCTTGAGAAGGTTATCTCTGCAGAGGACTACATCGAGCAGAAGAACGGACTCTGGAAGCCCACTCTACGTGTACGTAACTATGGTAGCGAGCCTATCACGTCTTTCCATGTTCAGGCAAAGGTGAACGGTCAGGTGGTAAGCGAGGCTGACACCGACGACGACTTTGAGATTGCAAGCAGCGAGGTGAGCGACGTGGAAATCGCCGGTCTCTCATTCCCCGACCTTGGAACAGCTGAGGTTACGCTCACCATCACAAAGGTGAACGGAAAGGACGACCCCAACATGGAGGACAACGCACAGACACACACCGTCTTCGTATATGCAGAGGGCGGTAAGGTGTATAAGCACAACGTGCTTTTCGAGCATTTCACATCTGAGTATTATTCAGAAGCTCCTGCTGCTGACGAGCTTTATCAGAACGAGATCGGCGACCGCAAGGACGTTATTTGGGTGAAGCACCACCGTCCTTACAAGGGAGTGCCTGACATCTATACAGCTGAGGGTGAGACAGAGTATGACAAGCTCTTCGGTTCTGCCCGTCCGTTCGTGCCTGGCGTATGTGCTGACCGTCGCATCTTCGTAGGTCAGGAAGACCCGGGTCCGGTTTACTTCATCGCTACAGCTGGCGACGTTACCGGCATGGTAGGTGGCGCACAGAGCATTCCTGCCTTTGTTAACGTGATTGTGGACGTGAAGAAGTCGGCTGACGGCAAGTCGATTGACGCTACAGTAAGCGGCGCTTCCACCACAACAGTATTGCAGCAGCAGACTGATCTCCGCCTCACAGTATGGCTCGTAGAGGACGGCATCAAGAGCACAACGCAGGAAGGTCGTGACGAGTATGTCCAGAACGGCGTACTTCGCTCTCTCGTCAATACAGCATGGGGCGAGTCTCTCGACCTCACCGCTCTCGAATACAGCCGCACTTATCAGATTCCTCTCAAGGAGGGATGGAACGCTGACAAGATGCGCGTGGTTGCCTTCATCAGCAACTACAGCACTGACGAAAAGAAGTGCCAGGTCTACAACTCTGGTCAGGCTTTCGTAAATCCTGCTACTGCCATCACCGACGTTATGGACGCTGCTCAGCCTATGGCTTACTGCCAGGACGGCAAGGTGCTCGTAGCAGGTTCAGGCTTCAGCGTTGAAGGCGTATACGACGTGTCTGGTCGCGCAGTGGCAAACGCCAACCTCGCCCCCGGTCTCTACATCGTTCGCATGACCAACGGCAAGACAGAAGCCACACAGAAGCTGTGCGTGAAGTAAAGCTTATTTAGTTGAGAGTTGGGAGTTGAAAGTTGAGAGTTATGATAACCTATAATTATCATATTACAGATATATGTTATTTAAAGGACATATCATAACTCTCAATTCTCAATCCTCAACTCTCAACTTTTTTATATAAAAATCCTCTCTTACTGCCCTAAAAACTTTCTCACTTCTGAAAATTTTATTAACTTTGCATCCGCAATAAAGCGAGAAATGCGGCAATAGCTCAGTTGGTAGAGCACAACCTTGCCA
>ERZ1027255.499-NODE-499-length-12636-cov-30.398696_pt1 | contig 12636 bp, 8 predicted proteins | sample MGYA00519261_ERZ1027255 | MGnify/ENA primary metagenome ERZ1027255 (study PRJEB26926, sample SAMN06164399) | human gut metagenome | biome: ENVO:00009003; feature: ENVO:2100002; material: ENVO:00002003 | host: Homo sapiens | place: USA | collected 2012 ...
GTGATTCCGTTGGGGTTCGAACCCAAGACCCACAGCTTAGAAGGCTGTTGCTCTAATCCAACTGAGCTACGGAACCAACACTTTAAATCGCAAGCAGTCTAACTAACCAATGTCAGATAGCCATTTTCTTATTTGCGGCTGCAAAGGTACATATATTTTTTGAATACACCAAACTTTTTCTCACTTTTTTCTGTTTTTATGCTTAAATATCGCAAAAAATAACTACCTTTGCATCCGTACAAAGCAAGAAACAACATTCTAGCTCCTAAAGAAGAAGAGATTTTTATAACGCATATTGAAACATAAAACATACGCAAATGAAAAAGTTAATCTTTTCAGTAGCCCTGCTCTCGGCAGCACTCTCTGCCAGCGCAGAAGACCATCCGCTCTGGATGCGCTACCCAGCCATCTCGCCCGATGGAACTACCATCGCCTTCGCTTATAAAGGCGACCTCTACAGTGTTTCTGTCAACGGCGGTGAAGCACGACAGCTCACAACCCATGCAGCCTTCGATTCACATCCTGTATGGAGCCCTGACAGCAAGAAAATTGCCTTCCAGTCTAACCGCGAAGGAAGTCTCGACATTTTCGTAATCGATGCAAAAGGCGGTGCTCCTACCCGACTCACTACCAACAGCGGCAGCGAAACACCAATCGCCTTTGCAGACAACGACCATGTGCTCTACTCTGCCAGTCTGCAGCCTACAGCCCAGAGCATCATCTTCGGCGACAATACATTCCCACAAGTATATAAGGTAAGCACCAAGGGCGGAAGACCGGAACTCTTCTCTACCCTCACCATGGAGAATATCAGCATCGCCAAGAACGGCGACATTCTCTATCACGACAAAAAGGGATATGAAGACCCTTGGCGCAAGCACCAGAAATCACCTATCGCACGCGACATCTGGCTGAAGAGCAACGGTAAGTTTACCAAGCAGACTACCTTTGCCGGCGAAGACCGTTCGCCTGTATGGACATCAGACGAGAAATCTTTCTTCTATCTGAGCGAACAGGACGGCACATTCAATATCTACCGACGCAGCCTCAACAGTTCAAGCGACAAGCAGATTACCCACCACAAAGGCAATCCGGTAAGATTCCTCACCGCATCCAGCGCCGACCTACTCTGCTACGGATATGATGGCGAAATCTATACCGTAAAAGAAGGCGGAGAGCCTCAGAAGGTGAACATCTCCATTACAACGGATAATGATGCTCCAAGCCTCGTACGTCAGATTAAAAGCTGGGGAGCTACGGAGATTTCCGTTTCGCCAGACGCCAAGGAAGTGGCTTTCGTGATGCATGGCGACGTATACGTTACTTCTGTGGAATACACCACTACCAAGCGCATTACCGACACACCGCAGCAGGAACGCGACCTGAGTTTCTCACCAGACGGCAGAGCCCTGGTCTATGCAGCCGAGCGAAATGGCGTATGGCAGATTTACCAGGCTAAGATTAAGAACGAGAAAGAAAAGAACTTCACCTACGCTACCGACATAGAGGAAGAACAGCTGGTGAAAACTGGCATTACATCGCAGTATCCCCAATACTCTCCTGACGGCAAGGAAGTGGCTTTCTTCGAAGACCGTGCCGCACTTCGCATCGTCAATCTGAAATCGAAGGAAATACGCACCGTGCTCGACGGCAAATACGTCTACTCTTACAGCGACGGAGACATCGCTTTCGAATGGTCGCCAGACAGCAAATGGCTTCTTTCTACCTATATCGGCAACGGCGGCTGGAACAACCAGGATATTGCGCTGGTAAAGGCTGACGGCAAAGAGGTTCACAACCTGACCAATTCCGGCTACAGCGACAGCAACGGCAAATGGGTGCTCGGCGGCAAGGCAATGCTCTTCCAGAGCGACAGAGCCGGTTACCGCAGTCATGGAAGCTGGGGAGCTGAGGACGATGCCTACATCATGTTCTTCGACCTGGACGCCTACAACCGCTTCAACATGAGCAAGGAAGAGATAGAACTGGCTGACGCCAACAAGGACGAAAAGGAAAAGAAGGAAGACGAAAAGAAGGAAGAGGCTAAAAAGAAAGCTGACGAAAAGCAGAAGAAGACCGGAAAGATAGAGGTGGAAAAGGTAAAGCCACTGGAACTTGACATCGAAAACTGCCGCGACAGAATCGTACGCCTCACCGCAAACTCTTCGCACATGGGCGATGCTGTTCTCTCTAAAGACGGCGACAAACTCTACTATCAGGCAGCCTTCGAGGATGGTTACGATCTCTGGCAGCACGACCTGAAGGACGGCTCTACCAAACTCGTGATGAAGGGCGTAGGCCAGGGTAACCTGCAGACCGACAAGGATGTGAAGAATCTCTTTATCTGCAACGGAAGCAGCATCAAGAAGGTGGATCTGAGCGGATTCAGCACCAAGAACATCAGCTTCGAGGCTAACTTCAACTATAAGCCAGCCGAGGAGCGCCAGTATCTCTTCGACCACGTTTGGCGACAGGTGAAGGACAAGTTCTACGACCCTAAGATTCACGGTGTTGACTGGGAAGGCTACCGCAAGACCTACGAGAAGTTCCTGCCTTACATCAACAACAATTTCGACTTCCAGGAGATGTTGAGCGAAATGCTCGGCGAGTTGAATGCTTCGCATACAGGAGCCCGCTACTACGCTTCGAACAGCGCGCTCACCACAGCCAACCTGGGTGTATTCTTCGACCCTCAGTATCAGGGCGACGGCCTGAAGATTCAGGAGATTATCAAACGTGGTCCTTTCGATGTGAAGAATACAGGCGTAACAGCCGGAAGCATCATCGAGAGCATCGACGGTGAGGAGATTAAAGCCGGAATGGACTACTTCCCATTGCTCGACGGAAAGGTTGGCAAGAATGTAAGACTCGGCATCAGAAACGCCAAGGGCAAGAAGATGGAGGTTACGGTGAAGGCTATCTCTCAGGGCAGCCTCAACAACCTGCTCTACAAGCGATGGGTAGACCGCAACCGCGCTTTCGTTGACAGCATTTCGGGCGGACGCATTGCTTATGTTCACGTTAAGGCGATGAATTCGGAGAGTTTCCGCACCGTTTACAGCGAACTGCTGAGCGACAAGAACCGCAACCGAGACGCTGTAATCGTAGACGAACGACATAATGGCGGTGGCTGGTTGCACGATGATCTGTGCACCCTGCTCAACGGCAAGCAGTATCAGGAGTTTGTGCCTCACGGAAAGGTAGTTGGCCGCGATCCGTTCAACAAATGGGTGAAGCCATCTTGCGTCATGATCTGCGAGAACGATTACAGCAACGGTCACGGTTTCCCATGGGTTTACAAGGAACTCGGAATCGGCAAGCTGATCGGTGCTCCTGTAGCAGGAACCATGACAGCCGTATGGTGGGAAACGCTGATGGACAATACGCTGGTATTCGGTATTCCTCAGGTAGGCTGCCGCGACATGCGTGGTGTGTTTGGCGAGAATACCCAGCTGAACCCAGACATCGAGGTTTACAACAGTCCGGAAGATTTCATCAATGGCCATGATACTCAGCTCGAAAGAGCCGTCAGGGAAATGATGAAGAAATAAACAGAACGCCCTGCAAGGGTCAGAAGCAGAACCGCTTTTGTCCTTTGCAGGGCGATTTGTTTTTTGCAGCAGACAACATTATTTATTAAACCTTATTAACCCCACAATATCGGTAAAAACCCTTCTATCATGACATCAAAGCCTCTAAATCTTTACTTTTTTTCTTGAAAAGGGAGAAAAAGCAAGTGAAAAAGCCATAAAATAAAAAAAAATGAGTATCTTTGCAGAAAATAAAAACAAGATTATGGGATTATTCGGATTATTCAGCAACAAAAAGAAGGAAACTCTCGATAAGGGTCTTGAAAAAACCAAGGAGAGTGTGTTCGGCAAACTGGCGCGCGCCGTTGCCGGAAAGTCTACCGTCGACGATGATGTGCTCGACGATCTCGAAGAGGTACTCATCACCTCAGATGTAGGTGTAGAAACCACTGTCAAGATTATCCGCCGCATCGAAGAACGTGTGGCTCGCGATAAATATGTTTCAACCAACGAACTCAACCGCATTCTGCGCGAAGAAATCGCCAATCTCCTCTCTGAGAATCACAGCGATGACCTGGCAGACTGGGATCTCCCCGCCGACCATAAGCCTTACGTTATCCTCGTAGTAGGCGTAAACGGCGTGGGCAAGACAACCACCATCGGCAAGCTGGCTTACCAGTTTAAGAAGGCTGGCAAGAAGGTTGTTCTGGGAGCTGCCGACACCTTCCGTGCTGCTGCCGTAGAGCAGATTTGCATCTGGGGCGAGCGCGTGGGTGTGCCTGTAGTGAAACAGCAAATGGGAAGCGACCCGGCAAGCGTGGCTTTCGACACCCTGCAGAGCGCCAAGGCAAACGGCGCCGACGTGGTGCTCATCGATACGGCAGGACGTCTGCACAACAAGGTGAACCTGATGAATGAGCTCAAGAAAATAAAGGAAGTGATGAAGAAGGTAATGCCAGAAGCACCAGACGAGGTAATGCTCGTGCTCGACGGAAGTACCGGACAGAATGCATTCGAGCAGGCTAAGCAGTTCTCTGCCGTTACCAACATCTCCTCGCTTGCCATCACCAAGCTCGACGGAACCGCTAAGGGCGGCGTTGTCATCGGCATCAGCGACCAGCTCAAGGTGCCCGTAAAATACATCGGACTGGGCGAAGGAATGGAAGATCTGCAGCTCTTCAACAAGACAGAATTCGTAGACTCGCTCTTTAAAAATTAGAAAATGAAGAAAAATCAGATAGATATTATAACCCTGGGCTGCTCGAAGAACCTCGTAGACAGCGAGTTGCTGATGAAGCAGTTTGAGGCAAACGGCTACCATTGTGTTCACGATTCAAAGCGCCCTCAGGGCGAGATTGCCGTTATCAACACATGCGGTTTCATCGAGGATGCGAAGCAGGAAAGCATCGACACCATCCTGGAGTTTATCCAGGCTAAGGAAGAAGGCCGACTCAGAAAGCTCTACGTAATGGGCTGCCTCTCGCAGCGCTACCAGAAGGAACTGGAAGAAGAAATGCCTGAAGTAGATAAGTTCTACGGCAAATTCAACTACAAACAGCTCCTGCAGGAACTCGGCAAGGCGGAAGTTTCATCCTGCAACGGCCAGCGCCATCTCACTACTCCGCGCCATTATGCCTACATCAAGATAGCCGAGGGCTGCAACCGCCACTGTGCCTACTGTGCCATTCCTATCATCACCGGCAAGCACGTTTCCCGACCAAAGGAAGAGATTCTGCAGGAGGTGCGCGAACTGGTAGCTGAAGGCGTAAAGGAGTTTCAGATTATCGCTCAGGAACTCACCTACTATGGTGTAGATATTGACGGCAAACATCATATTACCGAACTCATCAGCGAGATGGCTGATATTCCGGGCGTGAAATGGATTCGCCTGCATTACGCTTATCCGAACCAGTTCCCGATGGATCTTCTGGACGTGATGCGCGAGAAGCCAAACGTATGCAAATATCTCGACATTGCCCTCCAGCACATCAGCGACCACATGCTCACCAGCATGCATCGCCACGTAACGAAGCAGGAAACCATCAATCTGCTGAAGGCCATCCGCGAACGCGTGCCAGGCATTCACATCCGCACCACGCTGATGGTCGGATTCCCAGGCGAGACAGATGAGGATTTCCACGAACTCCTCGACTTCGTACGCGAACAGAGATTTGAACGCATGGGCGCCTTTGCCTACTCTGAGGAAGAAGGAACCTACAGCGCCACCCACTACGAAGACAACGTGCCTGCCGAAGTAAAGCAGCGCCGACTGGACGAACTGATGATTCTGCAGCAAGACATCAGTTCTGAGGTTGAGGCTGATAAAGTGGGCAAAATCATGACCGTTATCATCGACCGCAAGGAAGGCGATTACTACATCGGACGAACAGAATTCTGCTCTCCTGAAGTAGACCCTGAGGTTCTGATACGTGCTGATGAGAAGCGTCTGCGTGTGGGCTGTTTCTACCAGGTAGAAATTACTGCAAGCGAGGAGTTTGACCTCTATGGCAAGGTGGTGAAATAATCATTCTCTCCCCCATAGCCTGGAGTTTTAGAAATTTTGACTACATATTAAATAAAATATGAACAACAAGGAATACATCGCAGAACTGGCTCAGCAAACCGGCTATTCGCAGGAAGACACCCAGAAGTTGGTGCGCAAGGCGATAGACGCTATGATTGCCGAGTTTGAGGATGGAGAAGCTGTCTCTATCCCCAATTTTGGCACCTTCGAAGTAAAGAAGCGCATGGAGCGAGTGGTGGTTAATCCTACTACCAAGAAGCGCCAGCTGGTGCCGCCTAAGTTGGTGTTGGGTTTCCGACCGGTTGCTTCGGTCAAGGAAAAACTAAAGAATGGAGGGGATGAGCAATGAGCAAATTCAGTTTAAATACACTCGGAAAACTGCTTGCTGACAAAAGCGGGCTGAGCCAGGTGGAAGCAGAACTCTTCATCCGGAAGATGTTTGATGTGTGCAACCAGGGACTCGAAGCCGACAAGCAGGTGAAGATAAAATGGCTGGGCACTTTTAAGGTACAGGCCACGAAAGACCGTGAGAGCATCAATGTGAACACGGGCGAGCGCTTCACCATTGAAGGCAGAGACAAACTCACCTTCACACCCGACAACATTCTGAAAGAAATCGTGAACAAGCCATTCGCCCAATTTGAAACGGTGGTGGTAAATGACGGTGTAGATTTCGATGAAATCGATGAGAAGTTTGGAGAAGAACAGGCAGAAGAAGCTCCTTCAGAAGTGATTGATTTCCTGGACGAAGAAGAAACTGCAACACCCAACCCAGATGTTGTCGTAACCGAACCTGAGAAGGAGAAGGAAAAGGAAGACGAAGACGAACTGTCTAAGCAAATTGCTCTTGAACAAGCTAAACTGGAAAAATTAAAACAAGCCAAACTGGAGCAGGAAAGAATACAGAAAGAAAAGCTTGAAAAAGAAAAGCAAGAGCAGGAAAGACTGGAACAGGAAAGGCTGGAACAGGAAAGGCTGGAACAGGAAAGGCTGGAACAGGAGAAACTGGAACAGGAAAGGCTAACAGAAGAAGAGGATGAAGAAACTTCCAATTCTCATCATATTGTTATTCCTCGCTATCTGGTCGTTGCAGTCTGTCTCATCGTAGTAGCTTTGATAGGCGGAATGGGATGGTTTGCTTTTAACTATGGTCAAATGACTGCCCAGCGTGATCATCTAGCCATGCAGCTAAGCCAGTATCATCAGGCTCCTGCCAAGAAAGCCCCAGCTAACGCAGTTGCCGCCCCACTCTCTCAGGAGCAGAAGCTTCGACAGAAAGCGATTGAAGACAGCATACGTATGGCTAAAACTGCAGAAGCTGTCAAACTGGCGGAACAATCTGATGAAGCAAGCGACAAGGCTGAAAACGCAAAGCAGGATGAGGCTAAAGCAAAAGCTGCAGCAAAGGATAAAGAAAAGGTTGCTTCAAAAACTGAATCTTCAGCCCATTACGACAAGGACGTACGTGTACGCACTGGAGCTTACCGCATCGTAGGAGTTGCCCAGACTGTTACTGTTGGCGCCGGTCAGACCCTCGAACAGATCAGTAACCGCTATTTAGGTTCCGGCATGGAATGCTACGTTGAAGCCCTGAATGGTACAGGCACCGTAAAGGCCGGACAGAAAATCAAGATTCCGAAACTGGAATTGAAGAAGAAAAAGAAATAAAAATACAAAACAAGAAATCGCCCTGTAAGAGCAAATATAATTTTGCACTTACAGGGCGACATTGTTTGATGTTAAAAACATTACTTGCCCAATACTTCATCAAGCAAAGTATAGAAAGCAGGATCCTCACCAACGATGGTCTTGATAATCTTACCGTTAGCATCAATCACAATCTTAGTAGGGAAACCCTGAACAGCATAGTCGCTGAGAACCTTACTGTCCTTTGGATTGTAAACATGAATCCATGGCAACTGATGCTTCTCAACAGCAGCCTTCCACTTAGCCTCTGTATCATTACAATCTACACCAAGAATTTCAAACTTACCCTTGTACTTCTCGTAATACTCCTTCATCTTAGGCATTCCCTTGATGCACCATCCGCACCATGAACCCCAGAAATCGAGAACTACAATCTTACCGCGAAGGCTGGAAAGCTTGAAATCATTTCCCTTAATATCCTTCAGCGTAAAGTCAGGAGCCTCAACACCGGCAGCCTGCACCTTCTTAGCCTTCTCCTCAGCCTCAGCACGCTTCTTAGCCATATCAATCATTGGCTGGTAGAAAGCCTTCATTCTGCCGTTCTTCACATTCTCTGAGAGCAAGCCCAGCAGTTTCTCCATCTTTGCAACATCATCAAACTGCTCGAAGATAGTAGCACAGGCCTCATAATCAGGATGCTGTTTTACAAAATCGAAAATCTTATCGTCCTTTGCCTTTTGCAGGGCAGGAGCCTTCTGCTCATATTCAGCCATGACAGTCTGCTGGGTCTCACCATTCTTGATTCTCTGGTTCAGAGAAGCTTCATAATCTCTCAACTCCTTATTTGCATTCTCCAGCAGGACATCTACTTCATGATACTGCTGATAGAACTTTGAACCCGAAATATCAAAGCGGGTCTTTGCATCGCCCTTAACTTCAGCCTTCTCGCCAGGAACACAAGGCAGATTGAACATAAACTGACCTGCGCCACGATAAGTTTCAGGTGAGAGGAAAACGTATCCGGCAGCCTTATCAAGGTTTGCAGAATAGGTAAACTTGCCATTCTTTACCAAAACCGTATCCATCTTAACATTTCTGCCCTTGTAAACAAGTACAGAATCGGAATTGAAATTCTTCAAATCCACCTTCAACTGAAAGTTGCTCTTCTGAGCCATCGCAACAGTTGATACAAGCATCAACGCCGCAGATAAAATCGTTGTTTTCATTTTTCTTTTATTATATTTATTCTGATTATACCTTATTATATATAGTGAACGAAGAACGCCTGGCTCATCTTCAACCTTATTCTTCATACTCTGTAGTATCCTCAATACCCGCCTCGGCCAAAGCCTCCTTGCGCTCTACGCAGGTTCCGCATTTGCCACAATGCTTCTCACCGCCTTTATAGCAGCTCCAGGTTTCAGCATAATCAATACCCAACTTCTTGCCAATCTCCGCAATCTGCCCCTTGGTAATATTCGTATAAGGAGCCACCACGCGTACATCGACGAACGTTCCTGCTTCGGCAGCCTCATCTATCGCCTTGATAAACTCCGGACGGCAGTCTGGATAAATCGTATGATCGCCACCATGGTTAGCAATGAAAACTTTCTTCAAGTTGTTACTCTCAGCAATGCCGATGGCAATGCTCAGCATGATTCCATTACGGAAAGGAACCACCGTACTCTTCATATTATCAGCAGCATAATGACCTTCAGGAATCGCATCGGCACCTTCAAGAAGAGAACTTTTGAAATACTGATGCATGAAACCCAAATCTATCGTAATATGCTTGATTCCCAAACGCTCACAATGCATCTTGGCGAAGGGAATTTCACGCTCGTTATGATTACTTCCATAGTTAAAACTAATGCCGAGTGCAATCTCGTCTTTCTTATCGTAGAGCAGCGTGATGCTATCCATGCCGCCGCTCACAATGATTACTGAATCCTTCATTTTATTTTGAACTTTAAATTATGAACTTTGAACTGTATGATTACTTTTTACTTCACCCGAACAGACAGCGGAATGCTTCTTCCACCTTCCTTACGGGATGAATTTCTATCTTATATTTCTTATGGTCGAAACCATGATTGTTGTATTTCGGGATAATGATGTGCTGGAATCCCAGTTTCTCAGCCTCAGCAATACGCTGCTCAATACGGCTCACCGGACGGACTTCACCGCTCAGACCTACCTCGCCCGCCATACACCAGCCTTGCTCGATAGGCGTGTCAACATTACTGCTCAATACAGCTGCCAACACACTCAAGTCCATGGCTGGATCGGTTACTCTCAATCCTCCGGCAATATTCAGGAACACGTCTTTCTGCATCAGCTTGAACCCCACACGTTTCTCCAGAACCGCCAGAAGCATGTTCAAACGGCGCTGGTCAAAACCCGTTGCCGAACGCTGCGGAGTTCCATAGGCTGCTGTTGAAACCAAAGCCTGCGTCTCTACCAGAAACGGACGAACACCCTCGATGGCTGCGCTGATAGCTACACCCGAAAGTCCGTCATGATCTTCGGTAAGAAGCAACTCTGAAGGATTGCTCACCTGTCGGAGTCCGCCTTGCATCATCTCATAGATTCCCAACTCAGAAGTACTTCCAAATCGGTTTTTGATGCTTCGCAGGATGCGGTACATATAATGCTGGTCGCCTTCAAACTGAATCACCGTATCTACGATGTGCTCCAGAATCTTTGGTCCGGCAAGCGTTCCCTCCTTATTAATATGTCCTATCAGAATAACCGGAATGCCACTTGTCTTGGCAAAACGGAGCAGGGAGGCTGCACACTCGCGAACTTGGGAAACAGAACCTGGCGAACTGTCTACTTCTTCCGTAGCAATGGTTTGGATAGAATCTATAACTATCAGCTGAGGAGCTACTTCCTGAATATGGCTAAAGATTTTCTCCAACTGCGTTTCGCAGAGAACCGTAATATGATCAAAGGCTCCTTCTGATGAAAGAGAAGCCGTTTCCAGTGTGTCAGCAGAAGAACCTTCTCTGAGCATCGCCTGTCCTTTAGCCAACCGGTCGGCACGGAGCTTGATTTGATGGGCACTCTCCTCTCCACTCACATACAGGATGCGGCGGTCAGTCATGTTCAGAATAGTCTGCAAGGTGAGCGTACTCTTACCGATTCCCGGTTCACCGCCCAGGAGCGTGATGCTGCCGGGAACCATTCCGCCACCCAGCACACGGTTCAGTTCCTCGTCCATCATATCGATGCGCGGTTCATCAATCGCAGAAATATCGCGAAGCTTCATCGGTGCAGCATCATGCTCGCTGTGCTGCCCACCAAACATCGTGGCAGCCCCACCATGACGCATGGTCATTCCGGCATTCTTCGCAGCCTGCGATCCGGAATCGGCAGCAATACGAATCTCCTTAAATGTATTCCATTGTCCGCAGCTAGGACATTTGCCCATCCATTTGGCACTTTCCTGTCCGCAATTGCTGCACACAAAAGCAATCTTATCTTTTGCCATTTTATCTCATTTATATGTAATAACGTTTTAACTGCGCACAAAGGTACTATTTATTATCGAGAAATCCAAAAAAAAAGTAATTTGTTAAGAATATATTTCATTTCTCTCCATTTTGTTTAACAAATCTAGCAGAAGAAAGCGCAAAACACGAATTTTGCAAACCCGATATAGCAAACTGGCGATTTCATCTACTAAAAATCATAAAAACCGCTACTATATTTTGCTGATTCAAATATAATTTGTATCTTTGCCTTCGGTTTTTGAAACCAGCAGAAAGGTTTAGAACAATAAATTAGTACATAAACTAAATAAAATTTAGGTAAAATGAAAATTGAAGATTTTAACTTTGCCGGTCACAAGGCAATCGTGCGCGTTGACTTCAACGTGCCATTGGATGAAAATGGTAATGTAACAGACGACACTCGTATCCGCGGTGCCCTTCCTACATTGAAGAAGGTACTTGCAGACGGCGGTGCGCTCATCATGATGAGCCACATGGGTAAGCCAAAGGGCAAGGTTAAACCAGAGCTTTCTCTCTCTCAGATTGTTAAGAACGTATCAGACGCTCTCGGCGTAGACGTTAAGTTCGCTAAGGACTGCGGTAACGCAGATGCTGAGGCTGCTGCCCTGAAGCCAGGTGAGGCTCTCTTGCTCGAGAACCTCCGCTTCTACCCAGAAGAGGAAGGCAAGCCAGTTGGCGTTGAGAAGGGTACTCCAGAATTCGATGCTGCTAAGGCTGAGATGAAGGAGCGTCAGAAGAAGTTCGCTGCCAAGTTGGCTTCTTACGCTGACGTATATGTAATGGACGCATTCGGTACTGCTCACCGCAAGCATGCTTCTACAGCTGTCATCGCTGATTCTTTCGACAAGGATCACAAGATGCTCGGCTTCCTGATGGAGAAAGAGGTTAAGGCTGTTGACGCAGTTCTCGGCAACATCAAGCGCCCATTCACAGCTATCATGGGTGGTTCTAAGGTTTCTACTAAGATCGGTATCATCGAGAACCTGTTGACTAAGGTTGACAACCTGATTCTCTGCGGTGGTATGACTTATACATTCTCTAAGGCTCTCGGTGGCAAGATCGGTATGTCTATCTGCGAGGATGACAAGCTCGACGTTGCTCTCGACGTAATCAAGAAGGCTAAGGAGAACGGTGTAAACCTCGTACTCGGCACAGACTCTATCTGCGGTGATGACTTCAAGAACGATTGCAATACTCAGGTTTGCCCATCTAACAACATCCCTGACGGATGGGAGGGTATGGACGCAGGTCCTGAGACTCGCAAGGCTTTCGCAGCTGCCATCAAGGGTGCTAAGACTATCCTCTGGAATGGTCCTGCAGGTGTATTCGAGTTCGACAACTTCGCTGGTGGTTCTAAGGCTATTGCTGACGCAATCGCTGAGGCTACTAAGGAAGGTGCATTCTCACTCATCGGTGGTGG
>ERZ1027255.507-NODE-507-length-12461-cov-5.327503_pt1 | contig 12461 bp, 11 predicted proteins | sample MGYA00519261_ERZ1027255 | MGnify/ENA primary metagenome ERZ1027255 (study PRJEB26926, sample SAMN06164399) | human gut metagenome | biome: ENVO:00009003; feature: ENVO:2100002; material: ENVO:00002003 | host: Homo sapiens | place: USA | collected 2012 ...
CAAGGCTATTCGTCGGCAGCGTCAGATGTGTATAAGAGACAGGAGGAATACACGCTCTACGTGCGTCGCGGCTGGGGCGACATCTGCCACACGCTCCACTTCACGGTGCCTTCACCAACAAGCATCTCGCTCCCCGCCTTTTCCGCCGACGACAATGCCGGGAAAACGGCAGGAAATAGATACGACCTCTTGGGCCGCCGCGTCCGACACGTCCGCCGCGGCCTCCCACACATCGCCAACAGGCGCGTTGTCATTGAATAGCAAACCACAAAAACCTCATCCATTATGACTTTCGACAAAAAATACTTCGAAGAAAACGAACCGCGTTTTCTCGCCGAACTCTTCAGCCTTATCCGCATTCCGAGCATCAGTGCGAAACCGAGCCACAAGGCCGACATGACGCGCTGCGCCGAGCGTTGGTGTGAACTTCTCGTGGAGGCTGGTGCCGACCATGCCCGTCTGATGCCGTCGGCAGGCAATCCGCTGGTGTATGCCGAGCGACACGTTTCCGACGATGCCCGCACCGTGCTCATCTACGCTCACTATGACGTGATGCCCGCCGAACCGCTTGAACTTTGGAAAAGCAATCCTTTCGAACCAGAGGTGCGCGATGGCCACATCTTTGCCCGCGGTGCCGACGACGATAAGGGACAGGCGTTCATTCAAGTGAAGGCATTTGAATATCTTGTTCGCAACAACCTCCTGAAACACAACGTGAAATTCATCTTCGAAGGGGAAGAAGAAATCGGTTCGCCGAGCCTGGCCGCCTTCCTTGAAGAGCACAAAGAACTGCTGAAATGCGACGTCATCCTCGTTTCCGACACGAGCATGCTGGGCGCCGACCTCCCCTCGCTCACCACGGGTCTGCGCGGACTGGCCTACTGGCAGATTGAGGTGACGGGTGCCAACCGCGACCTTCATTCTGGACATTTCGGCGGCGCGGTGGCCAACCCCATTAATGTGCTTTGCAAACTCATCGCTGACGTGATTGACGAAAATGGACGCATCACTATCCCGCATTTCTACGACGACGTGGAGGAAGTGCCAGCGGCCGAACGCGAGATGATTGCCGCCATCCCGTTTGATGAGGAAGCCTACAAACAAGGGCTCGGTGTGGAAGCCCTGCAAGGCGAAAAGGGCTACAGCACGCTGGAACGCAATTCCTGCCGCCCTTCGTTTGATGTCTGCGGCATCTGGGGCGGATACACCGACGAAGGGGCGAAGACCGTCATCCCGTCGAAAGCCTATGCCAAGGTCTCCACACGCCTTGTGCCACACCAGCAGCACGAAAAGATTTCACAGCTTTTCATCGACTATATTAAGGAAGTGGCACCGCGAAGTGTCAAAGTGGAAGTCACACCGCTCCACGGCGGCGAGGGCTACGTCTGCCCCATCACCATCCCCGCCTATCGCGCAGCAGAAGATGGTTTCACGCAAGCCTTCGGCAAACGCCCACTGGCAGTGCGTCGCGGCGGCAGCATCCCTATCATCAGCGATTTCGAGCGCGTGCTCGGCGTGAAAACAGTTCTCATGGGCTTCGGACTTGAAAGCAACACCATCCATTCGCCCAACGAGAATTTCCCTCTTGACATATTCAGAAAGGGCATGGAGGCCGTGGCGGTGTTCCATCAGCGCTACGACGAACTGGAAGGATAATCGCCGGAAACACATACACTGTATTTATAAGTAGGTGTTCAAAATTAATTTATATTGAACACCTACTTAACATACCTCTACTACCAACCCATGAAAAAAAACATTCTGAAAACGCTACTCCTGGCAGTGTTGCTGCCAACGGCCGCCGTTGCACAGTCTGACGACGCTTCAAGCATTTCAAAAACCATTGACTTTGCCACGAAACAGGTGGGACTGGAAACGGCCGCTATCCAGAAAGCCAAGAAACCGCTGAATCCCGTAACGCTCAACAAAAAGGGCGAAGTGAGCTACTGCAGTCCTTACGACTGGCGTAGCGGTTTCTTCCCCGGCACCTTGTGGTATCTCTACGAACTCACTGGCGATGAGCAGTGGGCCAAGCAAGCGGAATACATGACGACCTCCATCGAATCGGCTAAAACGCTGACGAGCCACCACGACGTGGGCTTCATCATCAACTGCAGTTTCGGCAACGGCCTGCGCCTGAAGAACGTCAAGGGATATAAGGACGTGATGGTGCAGGCGGCGAAGTCGCTCGCCACCCGCTTCCGTCCCGGCGCTGGTGTCATCCAGTCGTGGAACGTCAACAATCCGAACAGTTGGCAGGCCAAGAGGGGCTGGGAATGCCCCGTCATCATCGACAACATGATGAATCTCGAACTGATGTTTAAAGCCACCCAGCTTTCTGGCGACTCGACTTACTACCGCATCGCCGTGAGCCACGCCGACCAGACGCTGAAAAACCAATTCCGCCCCGATGGCAGTTGCTACCACGTGGTGGACTATGCCCTGCGCGACGGTGCCGTGCGCCACAAGCAAACGGCCCAGGGATATGCCGACGAGTCGGTGTGGAGCCGCGGGCAGGCATGGGCTGTCTATGGCTACACGATGTGCTACCGCTATACGCGCTTCGACCGCTACCTGCAACAGGCCCGCAAGACGCTCCAGCTCATGCTCTCTCATCCGCGCATGCCAAAAGACCTCGTGCCGTATTGGGACATGGAAGCGCCCAAAATCCCCAACGAACCGCGCGACGCTTCTTCAGCGGCCGTCATCGCTTCTGCGCTCTACGAATTGATGACGCTCGACATGGGCCACGCCGACGAATACAAGGCAACGGCCGACCGCATCATGAAGAGCCTCGGCTCGAAAGCCTATCGTCCGAAACTCGGCGAAGCGAGCCATTTTCTCTTGCTGCATTCTGTGGGCAGCATCCCACACAATTCTGAGATTGACGTCCCACTCAACTATGCCGACTATTATTACTTGGAAGCGCTTTCAAGAAAGGCATACATTGACCTCTATTTCCAAAAGAGAAAATAAATAATGAGAATCAAATTCCTCCTTTGCCTGCTAGCTCTGGCCTTGGCCACACCGCTGGCAGGCCGACCGAAGGTGGTGCTCTCCGTGAGCAATCCTGGCAACAGCCAACGCGCAGAAGTCGTCTCCTTCGACATCCGCAAGATATGGCAGGCACTCGACGTTCCAGAAGGCACCCCGCTCATCGTGCGCAACGCCTTCCGCCAGCAAGTGGCGAGCCAGGCTGGTGCCGATGGTTCTCTTCTCATCGAGACTTCTGTTTTGCCGCGAGGAACGGCCGCTTACACGGTGGAAGCTGGAAAACCGATGGCTTACGAACCTTTTGTGGGCGGCAAATCCTATCCTTGGCGTGTTGACGACTTTGCCTGGGAGAACGACAAATGTGCCTACCGCGCCTACGGCCCTGCCTTGCAAAAGACAGGCGAGCAGGCCTACGGCATCGACATTTGGCTGAAGAGCACGCCCCATCTCGATGTGGAGAAACGCTACGAAAGCGAGCGCCGGGGCCTGGCGGAAGCCGCCGCACTGCGAAAGCAGGGCCGCGCCCAGGAGGCCGACTCTGTTCTCCTTGCCACGACCTACCACCGCGACCATGGCACGGGACTCGACTGTTACAAGGTGGGGCCGAGCCTCGGCTGCGGCACGCCAGCGGTGCTGCTCGGCGACAGTCTCGTGCTGCCTTGGTGTTTTGAACGCTACGAAGTGAAGGAAAACGGTCCGTTGCGCTTCAGCGTGGAACTCACCTACCCCGCCAAACGGATAGGCAAGGAAACGCTACGCGAACACCGACTCATCAGCCTCAGCAAAGGCGATTATTTCAACCGCATGACCGTTTGGTATGAAGGCATGAAGAAGAAGAGCCAGATAGACGTTTGCGGCGGATTGGTGGTGCACACCGAACGCGCTGCCGACCTCACGCTCGCCGACGACTTCATCGCCTATACCGACCCCACGGACAACGCCGCCCGCCACAACTTCGAGATCTACGTGGCTGTGGTGTTCCCCGATGGCATCAACGAGACGCGCCTCATCAGAGACCCGCACCACGAGCGCCAGGGCATCGTTGGCAATGCCGTAGGCGTGAAACGCGGCCTCACAGCCGGCGCCACCTTCACCTATTGGTTTGGCGCCTCGTGGCACAAGAGCGGAACGGCAGACCAGGCCGCATGGCTATCGCAAATCAAGCGATTTGTCAGCAACCAACGGCAGCCACTTCAGCTGAGCATCAGCAAGAAGAAATAAAGATTCCAGCCATCTGCCAATGGTTTCAAAAAAACGAAACTATACGCCATAGAAAAAGGGTGTTCTAAAACGCAAATTTTAGAACACCCTTTTTCTATGGTCTTTTATTGCAGTCCCATTACTTAGTAATGGCCCTCTAAAAATGCTCTGTAGTGATACATAACACTATCATAGATTTCTTCGACTGATTTTGTATATGCGCTCGGATGATACGAACAGAAGATAAGAACACCCGTCGGTTTGTGAAGCCGAATGGAGTTGTGATCCTTTCCTATACTGGTTAGCTCCTCTTGCGGAAACATATCCAGAACGAATCTGTAGATGTACTGGCTGGCACAGACAATCATAGAAGGAGCCAGAATCTCTATTTCCCTCTTGAGGAAATCACCGTAGTTACGAAGATGCCATTTCAGTTCTTTGTCATCGAGCTTTCCGTCCCCTGGCTGTTTCTTGCATTCAACTATGGCAAAAGGCTGGGTGTTAAAGAAATCCTTTACTTCATCAAAGTGCTGCGCCACTTCGCCATACCACCATGGATTATCTTTGTCTGCTTTTGACAATCCCCAAAGGAGGAAAGCGAGATTCCGTAGGAAGGGGGTTTCTAAGTTCCTATTTGCTTCTTTAGTTTTGTGGTGCTTGGCGGTATCCTTCTCTGTATCTATCAACCATTCACGGATGTCTTCGTCCCATTTTTCAGCACCATCTTGATTCTGATCTTTCAACAAGAACAAAATACGATTACGTGAAGAAAACCATGCCTCTTCATTTTGACCAATAGGGTTTTTATTATACATCAGCCCATCCCTTGTAAAATGAGATGTACTGTCTTGCTCTTTCATTTTGGATTTCCACTCAACAAAGAGGTCGTCCAGATTGTTTTCAATTCTTTTGCTCATTACATCCAGTTATTTTTTGGGTGGCATCCCTTATAATTCTCCAGCAATATGTGCACGTGGCCAGCGCGGGATTACCATACACTTTGAGTCGATGGTTACACAAATTTACGAAAAAGAGTCTGCTTTCACAAACACCTATTTAATCACACAGGCGTTTTATCCCCCATTACTATACCCTCCAAAACACAAATTCGTGCACTTCCGCGTTTGCTAAATATTTGAGATCAAAGCGTTTTCTTGAAGCCCATTACATTTTCTACACATTTTGGCCTTCTCTTTTTGCCTACCCCGAATGGAAGCACATCTTGTATCTGTTAAGTACTTGATAATCTGGCATGTTTGTCCGATATGAACAAAAAAAATTACAGAAGCCCTCGAATAACTTGAAAATTATATGTTTTTTAGAAAATAAATAATACCTTTGCAACCAGCAATAAGCAAAAAGACTTTGTAAGCGCAACAGATTTTGGCTAATTAATGAAAGCCATATTTTATGAGAAATACGGAAACATTAAGCCATAAGTACATGTCTTATGATGCAGTCAGAATCTGAATTCAGAAAGGGCATCTACAAGCTCACCGACAAGCAGCGCGCAGAATTGCGGTTTTGGGCGGAGAAAATCAGCCATTATGTAGAATGAGTGCCATTATGGAGCATGGGCATTCCGGCTTGCCGTCCACCTACTACGCCATGCTTTGGCTTAACATCTACGAAAATGGCCTCACTCGGGAGCCTTACACACCGCGAGTCAGCGAATGGATGACTTGCTCTCCAACACTTCCTATTAACCTCAAATTCTGGAAACCCACCTTAGCCAACCGCTGCATGGGGGCCATGCTTTCCCGAATGAACAACGACCGAATGAACAACGACCGACATGAACACTTATCAACTCAGTAAATTTACGCATTTCGCGACCAAAGACATGGCTGTCATTGCATTCAATCTGGCTTCCAATGGTTTTCTGCTTCTCCACAAGGAATTGGGGGAACAGGTGAAAGCGCTGCGCCACTCCATCGGCCAATTGCAGAACTTGCATCCCGAACTGTTTGACAAGATGCTTCGTATGGGCTTGATTGTGGAGGCTGAGGCCGATGAAGTAAAGGCTCTGGTGAATGCTTGGCGGGCGCACGATGCCGATCCTTCCACCTTCGGACTGATTGTCAATCCCACTTTGGGGTGCAATCTCCGCTGCTGGTATTGCTACGAGCAGCACGACCGCATGCCCATGATGGAGGAGGCCGTGCGGCACTCCATTTGCCGGTTGCTCGACCGGAAGGCTGAAGATGAAGGATTGGAAAGCATGAACGTGTCGTTTTTCGGCGGTGAACCCTTGTTGGGATTCCATCAGGTGGTCATGCCCATTCTCGGTCGTGCGGCCGAGGTGTGCGGCGCAAAGGGCATCGCACTCCATTCCAGTTTCACCACCAATGGCGTGCTGCTCACAGAGGAAGTGCTTGACGATTTGGAGTCAGTGGGTCTGACCAGCCCCGCCACCTTCCAGATTTCGCTCGACGGCAATCGTGAGCACCACGATCATTCGCGCATCGGGGCCAATCGCCAGCCCACCTACAACTGCATCGTAACCCACATGAAGCAGGCTGCTGCGCGTCATCACCAAGTGTTTGCCCGTCTCAACTACACGGCCAACAACATCACCTCATTTACCGACGTGCTCAACGACTTCTCGTCGATGCCCGAATCCGACAAACCTTACATCCAGTTCAATTTCCAGCAAATTTGGCAAGATCAGGAGCAAAACGACCTCACCGAGGCAGTGGCAGAACTCAAGGCACAGTATGCCCAGGAAGGCTTTGCCGTGGAGTCCGACCACATTTGCCACCGTCACAACTGCTATGCGGATCATGAGAACCACCTCGTGGTGAACTACGATGGCTTGCTCTTCAAATGCACGGCCCGCGACTTCAAGGAGACGCGAAGCGAAGGTCACCTCCGGTCCGATGGCAAAGTGGTGTGGAACGAGAAGTATGCCCGACGCATGGAGGTGAAATATGCCAACAAGGCCTGCCTCGCCTGCAAGATTCTGCCCATATGCAATGGTGGCTGTTCGCAGAACAAGCTCGATGCTCACAATCTCGATCATTGCTACAACGGCATGAGCGAAGACGACAAGGACGAGCGAATGCTTCAATGGCTCAAAGAACTCATTACCAATTATCAACCCACTAATAACTGAAAATTATGAAAACAGATGCCACACTCACCCGTCTGTTGCAGGAGATGCCTGCACTGACCGCCGACCTCGAAGGACGGCTTCACGGAGGATTCTGCGCTTTCTGCGACACGGATTCCTGTGAGGAAATCACCAAGGACAACGCCGACTGCAATTGCAACTGCAAGAAAAAGTCAAAGGGCAAGAAGAATAGACGCACGGTCAACCCCGACTGCAACTGCAATTGTTTGGGCGAGCCCAACGACAGCCACTATAAGGCGCAAACGGGCTTTACCCTGTCATTCTGAATCGATTTCATCGCTTAATTTTGTCCGAAATTATTTTTACATTGAAAGTACGTTATCGGGATGCAGTTATTTTCTTCGGGAGAAGAAACATAGCGGGCTATATGCCTGAGAACGAAGGATACAGATGCGCCCGAAAAACGTGCTTTCAATGTGAATACACCTGCTGATATTATAAAACAATTATGAAAACCTACTTATTCCGACCTCACATGAAGAATGTCCAAAGAATCTTACTACTCATAGGTTGTTTTTGGGCCTTGCTCGGCTCTGCTCAAAAGGATACGAATCATCACTTGTGGGTGAACGTAATAGACGCTTTCACTGGGCAAGCTTTGTCCTTAGACCGCAATGTCAAGGTCGACCTGTTGCAGCTCGACAGCACCATGGTATCGTCAGCCGTTTGCCGTGAAAGACGAGACCAAGGAAGTGGCGAACGCCAAATGATCGTGACGTTTTCAGTTCCGTTACAGAAAGACCCCCGTTTCCTTCTCCGCGCTTCAGCCGCAGGCTATGCCACGAAATATGTCCCTGTCACGCTTTTCTGGAAAAAGAAATTTTCGGAGTCCTCGAAGGACATTTCTCTTCGCCGCACCACCGCATCCGATAAGGCCTACCTGCTGGGCGAAGCCAAGGTGACGGCCACCAAAATCAAGTTCTACAACAAGGGCGACACCCTTGTTTACAATGCCGATGCTTTCCAGCTTCAAGAAGGCTCGATGCTTGACGGGCTCATCAGCCAGTTGCCCGGGGCAGAACTCAAACCCGATGGGCAGATATTCGTCAACGGAAAGAAGGTGGAAAGCCTCCTGCTCAACGGGCGTAACTTTTTCAAGAACGACAACACCGTGCTGCTCGACAACCTGCCCGCTTACATGGTGCACCGTGTGGAGGTGTACAATCAAGAGAGTGAAACCAGCAAACTTCTGGGCCACAAGGTGGATGAAGGCCAGCTTGTGATGGACATCAAGCTCAAGCGCCAATACTCCATCGGATGGATTGGCAACACGGAGTGGGGATACGGCACGGAGAAACGCTATCTGGGACGCCTTTTCGCCCTGCGTTTCACCCCCCAGTCGCGCCTAAGCGTGTACGGCAACCTCAACAATGTGAACGATCGCCGCAAACCCGACGGCAACGGCGGATGGGGCGACTTCGACCCTTCGGGCGGACTGACGGCCACGAAGCGGGGCGGATTTGACTACAGCGTCTACGACAAGCGCAACCGTTTCCGGTTGGAAGGCGATGTGAATGCCTCCTACACCAACAACGACAACCAGTGGGGAGGCACCTCCACCGATTTCCTTTCCAGCGGCGACGTGTTCAACGCCGTGTCCAGCAGGCAGCAGACGTCGAGCCTCAACCTCTCCACCAACCACAATTGGAAATATACGAACCAGACCACCAACAACGGTGCCAGCTTCTCCCCCTGGTTCAGCTATTCGCACAATGACTACCACTCCAACTTCCGCAACGGCACCTTCGGCGTGAAACCATTGGACAATTATGCCGAAGTGCTCGACAGCCTCTTCTCGCCCGAATGGACAACCACCGTGCGCCACCTCATCCGACGCAACGGTCAGCAGGCCCGTGGCAACTCCGACGGACGCGATGTGGGTGCCTCCTACTGGACGTTCATCAAGATTCCCCAATCGCGGGACGGCTTCTCCGTCGATGGCCATGTGCAGTACGTCCACTCCAAGTCGGGTGAGTTCAACCATTTCACTTACAACCACCTCGAGCAGGAGGCGATGCAGACCGATTTTCGCAACCGCTACAACTACTTCCACCAACAGAACACCACCGTGAAGGCCCGCCTCAAATACTTCTGGCACTGGACGCGCAACATCTATCTGAACCCCAGCTACACCCTGCAGTTCAAGCGCTCCGAGGGCAACCACTCGCTCTACCGTCTGGAATTCCTACCGGAATCCGAAGGCAAGGACCTCGGCTGGCTTCCCTCGCAGATGGAGAGCCTGCTACAGGCCCTCGATGCCGACAACTCCAACGAGTCCACCCTCAACAACTGGAGCCATCAACTGACCCTCGACTGGCAGTGGAACAAATATGTGAAGGACGAGAACTACCGCACTCTCTCGTCGTGGAACGTGACGGTGCGCCCCAGCCTCGTTTACGAAACGAACCGCTTCGACTACCGCTCCGCCAACGACCCGCAGCATCTCACCCCCGGCTACTGGCTTCCGCAGTTCTACTTCCAGCTGAAGCGCGGCACACCCTCGCTCCGCCACCAGCTGAACTTCGACTTCTCCCTCACCACGTCGGCCCCTCCATCACGAGCTTGCTCCGCCGCACCGACACGGCCGACCCCTTGCACATCACGTTGGGCAATCCCAACCTCAAGCGCAAGCTCGACGGCAACGTGTCCTTCAACTACCGCGCCGATCAATGGTTGCAGCGCAAGGAGCGCCAGCTCTACGGCAGTGTGGGGTGGCACATCACGCACAATGCCTTGGCCGCCAGCTACACCTACAACCGCAAGACGGGTGTCACCACCACGCAGACGGTCAACGTCGACGGCAATTGGAATGCCTGGATGAACCTCAACTTCACGTTGCCCATCGACCGCCAGCACCGGTTGATGTTCACCACCGCATCCTCGGTAAGCTTCTACCACACGGTTGACTATGCCAGCAGTCGCGAGCAGGAACACCCAATCCGCACCACCACGCAGGCCACGATCACGAGCGAGACGCTCCGCCTCAACTACCGCTACAACTGTGTGAACTTCGGCCTGACCGGTGCCGCCACCTACAACCACCAGGCTTCCACCCTCGAGGGCTATGCGTCGCCCAACACGTGGAACGTGCGCTACGGCCTCCATGCCGTAGTCGACCTCCCGTGGCGCCTGCAGTTCTCCTCCGATCTCACCATGTTCACCCGCCGCGGCTACGAGTCGACCTCGATGAACCGCGACGACCTGGTGTGGAACGCGCGCCTCTCGAAGTCGCTCTGGAAAAACCAGCTCACCCTCATGGTCGATGCCTGGGACATCCTGGGCAACCTCTCAAACGTGAACGTGGGCATGAACAGCCGTAGCATGTGGGAGTACTACACCAACGTGATACCTCGCTACGCCATGTTCCGCCTCGTCTATCGCCTCAACCGCCAGCCGAAGAAGAAGTAAACCCCTGCCGCAGGGGCTTCGCGTTTCTTCGTGGCCAAGGATGGCGCTTAGCGGAATAACAAAGCATCCCGAGCCGCCATGCGAAATAAAAAGGAAAAGTGGTGTTCTGAAACAATGATTTCAGAACACCACTTTTCATGTATCTTATCTCAAGACCACTTTCTTCGTTTCGCAAACCCTGCCGTTTTGCAGGCGGGAAACGCAATAGGTGCCTGGCGAAACCGATAGCGAAAGCCGCGTCTGCGCCTCTCCTGCTGGAACAGTCGTTTTGAGAAGTGTCTGCCCCGTAGCCGAGGTCACCACAATGTCGGAGCCGTCGGCATTGCCGTCGATGAAGGAAACGCGAAGCGAAGAACCGCCCTGCCCTTTGTCGGTCTTGACCGTCATGGCTGCCGCTTCGATTTTCAGCGGCTTAATGGCCGTTGAGGTATTGTCTATCTTGAAAAAGATGACACTCTCCTTGCCGTTGACCCATCCGTTGAAGGTCAGATAACGGTTGCCGCCAATGGTGATGACCGCTGCACAATAATTGCTGCCGCTCAAAGCCGCTTCAAAACCGCCAGCGAAGTCGAGGTCTTTCACGACACTGCCGTTGGAAGAAACGACTAGGAAACCCTTCATCACCACATGATGCTTTTCAGAAGCGAGCGTGGTTTGCTCAGTGACGATGCGGTCGTTGCCAAACCACACGTCCTCAGAGTCCACATTGCCCATACTTGCGCCTGGATAATTTGCAGAGAGGGCACACTTCGGAACGAGATATTCAAAGTCCTCATCGGTGTTGAAGAGCGTTTGCGAAACGTCGAAATAGCTGTTTCCGGCAAGCGAGCCGCCGCCGTCAAGGTCAACGTTGCACAAATAGAGATGAGAAAGACTGGTGGACTTGTCCACATTCTTCATTCCCGCATCACGCCAGTCGCTGTATTCCACATTATATACGGCATCATATTGATACATATAGCGCCAGCCATAATCATTGTAGGGCTTCGCCTCAAAAATCCAGTAACGCAAGGGATATTGCAGTCCGAAGGTGGAATAAGCGAAATACATGTTCGCGTTAGTCCGTCCTCCCATCATCTCCACCTTGTCATAGTCCACCGTGACAAGCGTGTCACCGTTTTCCTGCCGCGTGAAGCTGAGTGCCTTGCTGACATCATTCCCATAGCGGTTTTGCTCGGCAATCCATTCGGAGATATTGCGATAACCACTCTGCTGCTCTTTAAATCTCACCGTTTTATTCACGTGCCTGACGTCACGCTGTTGCACTTTATAAGTTAAGGTGTAGTAAAACTTCAAGTCGTCCTTCACGTCAAACGACTTCACGAGTTCTATGTTCTCGTCGTAAACATTGATTCGAGCGGAGACGCCGCCATTCCCGTCCTGTCCGTCACGCAGCGTGAGCAACGGTTTGTTGTTGTAGGTGAATATCTTAGGAACAGACATGCAGCTGCCTTCGTTCACTGTCGGAAAACTGAACGCTCCAGTTGAAACGGTCTGCGCCATCGTGCCGCCTGCGAGGGCAAAACCCAGGGCGGCGAATACCAAATGCTTCATCATAAAAGGGTGATTATCTGATTGTGTTAGTTTCGGTTTTTTCTACGAGAGATGCAGATACGCCTGCAAGACACAAAGGTAAGAAAACAAATTCAGATAACCACCTTCGCAACTTTCTTTCTGCCAGACTTCCGGACATTTGGCGGAGGCCTGGGGCGAAGCACTGTAGCTC
>ERZ1027255.519-NODE-519-length-12244-cov-9.168184_pt1 | contig 12244 bp, 9 predicted proteins | sample MGYA00519261_ERZ1027255 | MGnify/ENA primary metagenome ERZ1027255 (study PRJEB26926, sample SAMN06164399) | human gut metagenome | biome: ENVO:00009003; feature: ENVO:2100002; material: ENVO:00002003 | host: Homo sapiens | place: USA | collected 2012 ...
TACTGAAACCATTACCATAGCTGCGATAGCTGCAAACATAAACTTCTTCATAATCGTATATTTTTAAAATTGTTACTATTTAATGTTACTTACTTTCTTTCTTTCTTTGTGGATTCGTTGTCGAACCCGCTATTCATAGTCACAATCTGTGTGCCAAAAAGAAGATAAAAAATGATATATGTTGATTATCAGATTATTATGAGATTTGTACTAGAAATAGAAGATGTGGAAAATGAGGAAAGCCTGTGGAAACATTCCCCAAAAAACTGGGGAATGAAAACGTTGCTTTCATCAGTAAAATAGTTCTCTATAGTTGCTTCAAACAATTTTAGAAACTTTTTCGTTTAAAGTTTTGTTGTTTCGAATAACATTTGTACCTTTGCAGCAACATACTCACCCCGCTTCCCTTTAGAGCAGCGCGCTCAGGGTGAGTCTTTTTTTGTCTTTTTGCCATGTTCTGTGTTTAGCTATTCGATAAATGCAGAAGAAGATAGATCTGATATTGACAAATTTGTACTCAACCATATAATAATAGGTAAGCAATGACCGGAAAGATTGGAAGAAAAAAGGTATTGAAGTTTCGCGACTTCCCAACACGCCTACATGGCGAGGTATTCTTTGTAGAGAATGGGTATGATGAAAAGTTGAACCTTTCCATCATCAACCATCTCGTGGATATTAACAACTTGTTTATCAGCAAGTCTATTCATTTTAATTATTTCCCATTTCTGGGTCCTCATATCAGGAAGACAGCTCTCTACAGCTATCCTGCGATGAATAAAGAGGATTTGAACATCTCTGTTCCTTCCGATTTGCTGTTGTCGCAATTGGTAGAAGAAAAGAATAAGGAGAAATTACATCCTAGCATCTTACAGCTAGACCATGAGGAGGATGGCATATATTATGTCAATTCCTATTCTTTGTCTATAGAGGAAGATGAGGATTTTATGCCATTGATGCAGGCTGCGTATGATAAGTTGCCGGATTGCAAAGTGATGTTCAGCTCTGTTGATGATTTTCCATACAGTATATTTGATCCGACACCGATTCCGGCAGATGAAACATTCAGCTATGATATCAGGCAGAAGATGAAGGAGGTGTACCGGCAGGTACAGGACTTACGCCTTGGCGGAGTAAGCGATTGGGTGCTGAAGCAGTATCTCTTTCCACCCAAGAATCTGAGTAGAATGGTCATCACGGAGAATTACGATATCATACTGCCCGACTATCATGATATGACTATCAAGATGGAGCCATTGGTAAAGGCGGTGTATATTCTCTTTTTGCGTCATGAGGAGGGAATCCTTTTCAAATGTCTGTCGGATTATAGGGAAGAGCTATATGATATCTATGTGGATATTCGCAAGAAATCGAACAACAACGGGGCACATCTTTCAGAAGAGAAGATTCGCCAGAGCATTGAAGCCCTGACGAACCCACTGTCTAATTCTATCAATGAGAAATGTGCCCGTATCCGCCAAGCCTTCACTCTCCAGTTTGATGAAAGTCTAGCCGGGAGTTATTTCATTGATGGCAATCGTGGCGAACCCAAGAAGATTCCATTGGATAGAAAGTTGGTAGAGTGGAAATAAACGAGAAATCCTCCTTGTAGCACATCGCAACAAGGAGGATTGTTTTTATTCATCTACACCAAAGCAGGATACAGGAATCTTGCCGTCTACTCTGTTTGGGTTGCTAATCATGATACAGTATTCACCAGGCTTTTCGATGTCGGCATCTATTAGAAGAGAGGAGGTGCCGTATTTCTTTGCCTCGAAGAACAACTCTTGCTTGTTCTTGCCGCCATACGTTACTTTACCTGAAAGTTCATTCTGTCTAGCAAGGGAAATTTTGCGAGTTGAGCCTGCGGAAAACTTGGAAATCTTGATGAATGAATAAGGATCATCGTTGATGTTGGGCACTCTGATGACAAACTGGATATGTCCTTTTTTCACTCTCACGGAAGATTTGCTAGGTTTTACGTAAAGCTTTCTCTCTGGTCCCCAGAATTGGTCTTTGGTCTTCATCTGTCCGATAGCCTTTTCTGCTTTCACGTAGGTGTTGGCAGATAGATTGCAGATAAATGCGTCACCATTAAACTCAGGCTCAGGAATCGCCACGTTACTAACACTTGCCTGTCCGAAGGCACTGATGCATGACATCATAATCATGCAGATACATAATAACTTCTTCATTTCAATGAAATTTTAAAGGTTTGAATTTTTCGGCAAAAGTACTGAATTGTTTGGAATGCATCAAATCTTTTGGCTTCGCAAGCCTTGTGGAGGTATGATTTTTCTCCATAAGGAACCTTTTATGCAAGAAAAGCATTAACTTTGTGACCTCATAAGGTATTAATTTAAAAAGTTATAGTTATGATGTTTCCTTTTATATCGGTATTGATTGGAATTAGCTTGGTGTACTACATCCGCCAGAGAAAGGCTGAGAAAGAGATGGATGAAATTGTAAGTTCCCTTCCTCAGCCTAGTGATGATAGTCAGCCTATTGGTACTAGAGACTTGTGTCTTGAGTTGCTCCGGCAGCTTAATTGTGAAGTTCGTATAGAGCATGATGACATTTACTTCACGTATCAAAATGAGAAGTTTATGATAGAGGCTTCAAACGACTCTGCCTTTATTACAATTTGGGATCTTCATTGGGATATGGTAGATTCGGAGAATATCCAGAATGTAGAGTATATGAAAAAGGCTGTTAATCGTACTAATCAATTAGTGCATAATACAGTCTTGTATATGTCGTATGAGGAAGAAAAGTCTTATTATATTCTGTCTAAGTTGCAATGTTTGCTAATGCCGAATATTCCAAATACAAAAGCCTATCTTGCTGCGATTCTTAATGACTTTTTCAGAACCAAGCAATGTTACTCCCAGGTTCTTGCTGACATCGGCAAAGAGGGGGCGTAGATATAAATGCTGTTGTAGCTGGTGTTATCTTGTAAAATGAAATAAACCAGTTTCGTTGTTTTACAAGTTGTGTTCCCAACAACAAGTCGGTAAAAATCGAAACAACAACGACTGGGGCGATTGCTGTATCTGTTTCAGCATTGCCCCAGCAGACTTTATTAGATATTATTATTCGAACCATAAACAAACGTTAAAATATTTAGTTTTCTCTACTTTTCTCCTTATATTCTGCTTCGGTCTAATTTAATTTTATTATTTTTGTAGTTAAATAACGGCAATTCTATAAAGTAAAGACCAACTGGTTTTATCTAATTCTTTAACGAAAATGGAAGATTCTGCCAATCAGCCTCTTATGGCTGATGCTTCATTGTATAATGGGCAACCTACTGACACAGGTTCATCGTGTCCAAGTGCAAGACTTACCTCTTGTACGCCCTCCATCCAAGATAACAAGGATGGGGTGTCGGTAGAGAATGTCCATACACCAAATAAGCAATGGTTTGTATTAAGAGTATCATACGGCAGAGTATTAAAAGCGGAGAAGATTATCGATGCCTGCAACATAGAATGTTATGCCCCGATGCGTCATAAGCAGATAACGAAGCATGGCAAGAAGCATATCATCACCGAGCCTCTTATCCCATCCTTCATTTTCGTCCACACGTCACATGAAGAAGTCGATGCAATACTCCACGACAAAAACGTGAACTCCATCGAGTCGCGTCCCCTGTTGAGCTATTACTACGACCACACTTCTTATCGTCATAACAATCCAAACCTCAATCCTCCCCTCGTTATCCGAGATGACGTCATGGACAACTTCATCAAGCTGACTTCCGTAAAGAACCCTCATATCATTCCTGTCACATCGCAGAACATCCAATACAAGTTAGGTGACCATGTTATAGTAACAGAAGGTGATTTCGAAGGCATACAAGGAAGGGTTTCACGCATTGCAGGACAACAACGAGTTATAGTAGAATTGTTTTGCGGTTGTTTGGTTGCATCGGCATATATTCCGAAAGAGGCGATGAGGAAAGTAATTAATATATGAATAAATACATTATGGCAAAAATATTCTAACTCTTAATTCACACGAAGCGATGGACTTCTTCATGAAGTCCGAGCTTTGAATTGCCTGAGTTCTGAAAATAAAATTAAAACGATAAAACTATAATATAATGAAGAGATCACAATCTTTAGGAAAAAGTCTCGACGATGTCAAGTACGAGCAGTATGTGAATAATCTTCACGATAGATTGCCTCAGTTGACAGATCCTAACGATATTGACTGCCAGCGTTGGCCATGGGAACTTTTGCAAAATGCAAAAGATACAGTAGTAAAAAGAAAGAATCCAGAAGATCGTTATGTTGATGTAAGTATTAAATACTATACCGATAACGAAGGAAAGAAAAAACTTTATTTTCAACATAATGGAGATCAGTTCACGAATAAGGCTATAACAGGTCTTATCTGGAAGTTTAGTGCAGAGAAACGAAATGAGCAGACAACCGAAGACGGTTTGACTCGTGACAAACAAAGTACGGGACGTTTTGGTACCGGTTTCATGACTACACATGCGTTGTCTCTAACTGTAGATGTGTCTGGTTCATTATTCCACGATGACCCAGAAGTTATGAGAAATGTATCTGTTGATTTTACATTGCATAGAGAAGGACCAGATGATGAAGCTTATAAAGCTGGTGTAGATAGAACAGAAAGGGAGATTGACGAGAATATGGATAAAAGACCTATTCCTGCCGATGAAATACTTCCTACTAGATTTACATATCATCTGAACAAAGATGCTAGTGAAAAGGCTGCAAGAATGGGTATTGAGAACGTTCGTGCCAATGCTGCACAAACTATGCTGTTCTGTCCATCAGTTCGTTCTATAACTGTAATTAATGAAGAAAACAATGTCACTTTCAAGATTACTCGAAAGAATAATGATGAAAGTAAGGATATAGTAAAAGAGACAGTATTCGTAGAAGAAAGTAGCGATAGAAACGAGCCTATTACCCGTAGGTTTATCTCTATGGAAATTGAAGAGCCATCGAAAGAAATCTCCAGCCATTGGAAAGCAAAAGACAGAAATCTGAGACTTCATGTTGCAGTGGAAGTTGACAACGATAACAATATATTACCTATTCCTTCGACATCTCCTGCCGTTTATTGTTCTCTCCCACTTATTGGCTTTGAGAGCATGTCATTGCCATTCTATATCAATAGTAATGATTTTGAACCTGCAACAGAAAGAACCTCATTGTATCTGAAAAAGAAAAGATTTGAAATCAGAACTAATGAAGAAACTGATGAGGAAGAGCAATTCTATCTACAAAGTGGTATCAATTGGTCAATATTTGAAAGATCGCTTTCATTATACGAATCCGTAGTAGATTATCTTATTGATAACGGATATAATAAGAGATACAATCTCATTAATGGTCTGGGCGATATTCTTAATGGAGCCTGGGGTGTTGAGACTAAGAACTGCTTAGCCTCAAGATTCATTCTACCATTAAGAAACATGCTTGTACAGAAGAATCTGGTTAAAACAGGTGGAGGCTATAGGAGTATAAACTCTGATGTAAAATTTGTTGAATGCTCGAAAGACTGTGACCTGCATGAATTCTATGAAATTTGCAAGACCATATATGGAACTAATCTCGCTGTTGAGGATGAAAACGAGAACTGGGTAGCATTAAAGTGGGGACGATTCACTTTTGAAACAGGATTTGACGAGAAGAAGCCTGAAAGTGAGAATCCGGCAATACCCACAGTTAAATATGACAAAGTTGCCAAGTACATTGAGGATGCCACTTGCCTTGATAATCTGACTCTTATCATTGAAAATGATTCTGATACAGATACCAATTTTGATGTTGAGCATCTGAAAGAGTTTGAGGTGTCACAAAAGCTTCAATGGTTAAATAAGTTCTATGAATGGCTTAAGGTCTCAAAAATAACAAACATTGCTGACAAGAAGATTGTTCCAAATCGTCTTGGTAACTTCTGTTCAACAGAACAAGGTTGTGATTTGAAAGACGCAAGCGACATTCCAACAAGCATCTTCAATTTTATGAAGAGAATTTCCATTGATTGGGATGCGAATCTTTTAATGGAGGGTGTACAACACATAACATTAGCAAAAGAAACTAAAGACAATGTTGTTGTCGCAATAAAAGATCGATCAAAAGAGATACGTGATGAAAGATTTTCTGACAATGCATCAAAACTTACAAGTTTATTGCCTTTGTTGATGGCTCTTCCTGCTAACGAAGATGGAAGAACTCTAGATTTCTATGAAAAACGTTCAAAGATTCTGTCAATACTGAAAACAGTATATAAGTCAGAGACTGAGGATGTTGAATCTGTTACCTTGGAATTAAAAGCTGAGACATGGGAAGATTCAGATAAGTGGCTCATGAGTCTTGTTTCAATAGAAGTAGCAAACCGTGAGCATTTGGATGTAATCGAAGCAGAAGACACAGAAGAACAAATAGCAGAAAAGTATTGCACCTATGAATGGCTGTCAGACATCGTTAGCTTCATGTTTGACAAGGGCTATCTGCACCTTGATGATATTACAGAAAGTGAATCGCCAGACGATGTTATCAGCATTATCCCTAACAGATATGGCGATTTTAAGCCTATCAATTTGTTGTACAAACAAGGACTGATCCCTAACAAGTTATTGGATGAGACTCTCAATGATACAGGCTTTGATATTAAGAAAGTCCTTCTTTATGAAGGTTTTGTTCTAAATGAAAAAGCTAAGATTACAGATTATCAGATTACCACATTAGCAAGTAAATATAACGAGTACTTTGAAGGTGATGACAACGACAAGAAAGAGTCTGTTGCAAATTTCTTGCTTCATTTAGTTCCTGAATGTGGTGAACAGTATAAAGAAATTCGTGACCTTTATGATGAGTTCAATAATGTAGAAGACACTACTATTACTGTTATAAACACCTCTGAACTTGGTATATGGAAGGGTGCAAAGGACTATATGATTGGTTTGCTCGCTGAGAATGCCTCTGAATGCAAAAGTGTATTCGCAATTGGCAAGAAACTTAAGAACTTCAATAATGAAGAAGAGCTTAATTACGAGCAAAAGAGTGATTGTAGGAAACTAGGCATGTCTTGGCTTAACCGTCTCGCTCAGGTAATTGAAAATGGGAAAGTATCAGTGAATGAAGAACTTTCATTGGTTCCAGATTGGTATGGCAAATTACACCCTGAAACTGAGATGATTTATGATGGTTCAATTCTCGGAAAATACTACGAAAGGGTCAATTCTTTAATTGAAATAGTAGAGGGTGTTCTTTGGTCTTATATTGATGCCAGCCAGAAAGAAGAAGGTGATGATGAGATAGTATCTAAAATTGTCAATTCGGATTATAGATATGTCGGTAACTATCAAAACAATACTGATGAAAAACTCTTTGGTATTGTTGACAAGTTGATTTCATATTGTTGCAATCACAATGATACATCTTGGAGAAACGTTCTAAAAAATGCCATTAATTCTCTTCTTCATTTCTTTGAGGAAAACAGTTCCTCTATGTCATGGGGTGAGAAACCAAAATGGATTCAATATTTCCATGAGACTTATAAGGTAAGGAAAGAACTCTATTATGACTACATCTGTGATGCCAAAACAAAGGCCCAGATTTCACGTATAAGTGAGAACTTTGACACAGAAGAAATTGAAGAACTCATCCGTGAAAAAGAAGCTGTAAAAAAGATTCTTGCTTATAAGGATCATTATGTACAACTTGAAGAGGAGAATAAGAATCTTCAAGCTAGAGTTGAAGAACTTAGTGCCCTTGATCGTATAATTAAGGATTGTTCTCCGGAAAAAGTCAAGGAACTTGTTGAGCAGTTCCTCAAATTACAGAACGCGATTCCTGCAGATGACAACGCCGATGACAATTCCGAATATGAGGTTGTAAAAGTTCAGAAGGTAGAAGAGTTCACTGTTAAAACTCTCGATGGTGATGTAACCCTGAAGGATGACTATGAACAGTATTGTGGACTTCCTGTAAAAGAGAAGGTGTATTATGTAAGTGAGGCTAAACTTAGAGTTGCAAAATACTTTAAGGAACTGAATTATATGCATCCTGAGCTTGGATTGAGGTTTGATGATGATTTGATTCATATGGATTCGTACAGTCAGTTATATGGTATTTATGACAAAGATGACAACATGATCCCATTGGTTGTTCATAGTTACCTTGGTCCTCAGTATAGATATTTCACTCTTAACTGGTACGACTGGCAACTTTTGTCTAAACCAGGTTCTATGCTTTGGGTGGTATCTCTTAATGGTGGACTTCAGTGTATTCCATTGTACGCCCTTCCAATAAGGAAATACCATTTTGATCTTGAATACAAGTCACACCAATCTCAGGCTATTATGCACGCATTGGCTTCTGCCGGTAAGATGGCTCTTGCGAAATCAAATGAGGACGAAGGAATCACATTTGAATTTGGAAATCAAATGCCTACAGGATTTAATATTCCTCGTTCTTTTGACTTTATTCCAAATGAGATTACTGATTGTGTAGAATCTATAGAACAGACATGTACTTCTAATGCACCTGTATTAATGTCAACCTACAGATCTGATAAGAATATACCAATTGTTTCAAACAAGGGTGTACATTCTCGTGTTCTAAAGTATATTAGTGACGGCGTAGAAAAAGAACGTGACAACTTTAGCTTCCCAGAGACGAAGGCAGAACCTATTGTTTATGCAGGATTAGAAGATACTCTTTAATATGATACTGGATCGAAAAAAGTACTGGCAATTCCTTGAAGACGAGCTGAAAGCTGAAACCGAGGAATTTAAAAAAAAATATATGACCACAGCCATCTCGTTACTTCAAGACAAGGACGAGATGTTTGTGGCACAGTTTGTTAAGTTCAAGGATGGGGAAATGATAATGAAGTTTCCTGTAACTCGTGCTTTGCCAAGAAAAGGTGAGTTCTTAGTATGTATGGTATTACCTCCTCTGTTGCAAAGTTACCGCAACTGGGGAAATAGGACATACCGCGACTTATACAAGGAACGTAGTAGTTCTACAGAATGTGTATGCATTTGGACTCAACCGTCTGACGATAAACGCTTTGCTTTGGTAGGGTTTAGCAAAGTTAGTCTTGATTTTGCCAATTTTATCAAAGAATATCCTGGACTGATACTTACTTTTGGGCCTCAGCATCCTCCTATCGACTACGTTATGAATTTGCAACGTCTTGTAGAACAAAAGAACTGGCCTAGTATATCTTCGGTTCTTGATTCAGACTATATACGTAAAGCATGGGAGCCAAATCTTATTAAGCAAGATTACGTCTCTGATTTTGTATATAATCAACTTTGCCTCTCGGACACAATGATAGTTGAAGGTCCTCCTGGAACTGGAAAAACATACATGATTGCAGAACTGTGTGCGAGATTATGTGCTGAAGGAAAGTCCGTGCTCGTAACAGCCTTGACAAATAGGGCTTTAATGGAAATAGCAGAAAAACCAGCAGTAAAAGAGATGCTTGAAGATGGTAAAATCTTCAAAACTAACATTACACTTGATGAACAAAAAGAATGCAAAAGCTTGGAGTCAATCAAGAACATTTCTCCTATGCCTTCATGTCTTGTCCTTTCAACATTCTACATCGCAAGTGGGTTTGCTGCCGATTTGTCTATTGACCAACCTTTTGACTATGTGATTATGGACGAGGCAAGTCAGGCTTTACTCCCAATGTTTGCTGCCAGTCGTAAGATGGGCAAGAAGAATCTTTGGGTTGGCGATACCAAACAGTTGACTCCTATTGTTACGCTTAATGATGACATTATTACATATAATAATTATAAGCCAATAGTTGATGGGCTGCATCTTCTTGCAGAAAACAGTTCTTCTCCTGTTTATCAGTTAACAACTACTCGTCGATTCAGTCAGCGTTCAGCAGACTATACGGGATTTTTTTATAGTGGCACTCTTATTGCCAACAATTTACCAAAGCCAAATGATATTCCATCATTAAGTAGTATACTAAGTTCTGATGGAGGTCCTACTCTGATTTTCACTGATATGCCTTCTGGTAATAAGACTCCAGAGTTTGCAACAATGTTGGCTGCTTATATCGTTGGCTGCATTTTATATGATAATGCAAAGAAGGATATTGCTGTCCTTACATGTATGCGCAAGACAACAAAAGCAATTCAGAAAGCTATTACCCAAACAGTAGGTGCTCACAAAAATGTTCTAATAGACACTGTTGCACGTGTACAAGGTTTAACTACAGACATAACCATATTTTTTGTACCAGACTACTCATATATAAGGACATTAGAGCCACATCTTTTCAATGTGGCAACAAGTCGTGCTAGAGAACATACAATCATCATTGCAGACAAATATGTTTTGGATTTCTCTACCATTGACAAAAACGTAAGGCGATACCTCGAAACCTTGAAAAAGGAAAAGTCAATTTATGTTCCTGATCCAGATTATGGATTAGGAACAACAACTACTACATTAGATTATCAAAGGAGCATAGGTGAACACTTTGTCCTTAAAATAACGAAATAAAATGACCGAACTCGATTTACAACAATATCTCCTCCGTGAGTACCCACAAGAGAATGCTCGCTGTGAATGGAAGGAATATAAGAATCTGAAGAACTCGTTCTGTGGGGACGAGAAAGATGATGTAATCTCCTACGTGTCGGCAATAGCCAACATGGAGGGAGGACATCTTGTAATAGGTGTGCAAGATCTGTCTTTAGAGATTATAGGCACTGATTCCTATAATTACGACCGCCAGAAAGCGATTCTAAGATTGACAGAAAGATGTGCTAATCTTTCTACGGAAGGACTTGATGTGGAAGAATTTATAACTGATGATACCAACAAGAAAGTTTGGATAATACATATTCCTAAGCATCGTCCAAAACTTCCAGTTTATGCCCACAATAAGGCATGGCAACGTATTGAGGATTCTTAGGTGGAGCTGACCCAAGAGAGGTTAAATGCCATCCTTGAAGAGAATAGTCCAGTTTTTGATTGGTCTGCAGAAATAATTCAAAATGCCACTTTGGAAGATCTTGATGCCACAGCTTTGGCTAAAGCTCGAACAGAATATAAAACGGTTCATCCTCGGTTGGCAGAAGAAGTCGATGCTTGGGATGATATGGAATTGCTGTGTCGTGCTGGTGTTGCAATAAAAGGCAAACTTACTCGTGCGGCTATACTTTTGCTAGGCAAAGAGACTTCTACTTATCTTATTAGTCCTGCTGTAGCAACTATCACATGGGTGTTAGTTGATGAGCATGATGAAAAGATAGATTATGAGCATTTCTATACTCCTTTCATCTTGACGGTTAACGAAGCATTGTCAAAAATTCGTAATCTGAACCAGCGTATCTTGCCAGGTGGAACACTGTTTCCTGATGTCGTCAAGCAATATGATGAATACAGCATTCGTGAAGTACTTCATAATTGTATAGCGCACCAGGATTATACTATGCAAGAACGTATTACTATGGTAGAAGAGCCTAACTCTGTAACATTTGCTAATGGAGGATTCTTCTTGCCAGGTACTGTAAGAAATGCTATTGAACAAAATGGACCTCAGAAGTTCTATCGCAATTATGTGTTATGCCAAGGTATGGTTAACTTCAACATGATAGATACGATAGGACGAGGTATTCGCAAGGTTTTTACAGAACAGCAAAAACGCTTTTTTCCTATGCCTGACTATCAGATAGATCAAGCCAAGAGGGAAGTTGTTGTTAAAATTTATGGTAAACTTATTAATGAGCAATATTATCGTTTGTTGAAAGCCAATCCAGACTTATCGCTTTATGATTGTATAGCATTGGATATGGTACAAAAACATGAAACAATAGATAAGGTAACTGCAACAAGATTGAGAAAACTACACCTTGTGGAAGGTCGATACCCAAAATTATTTTTATCGGAGTATGTGGCAAAAACTGCAAATAATGATGAGTTGAAAACTGAATACATTAAAAACCGTAGTTTCAACGATCATCACTTTAGAGAAATGATAATATCTTATCTTCGTTCCTTTGGTGGAGCTACTAGGAGTGAACTGAATACTCTTATACAATCAAAATTGTCTGATGTGTTGACTGATGAACAGAAAAAACGTAAAATAGGTAATTTCCTCTCTACGCTTAAGAAAAAAGGAATCATAAAATTAACAGTTGGAAAGAGGTGGGTTTTAGACGATGTCTAGTCGAACTTAGTTGAAGTTAGTCGAACTTTTAGTCGAAGTTAGTCAATCTTTA
>ERZ1027255.525-NODE-525-length-12091-cov-7.140163_pt1 | contig 12091 bp, 9 predicted proteins | sample MGYA00519261_ERZ1027255 | MGnify/ENA primary metagenome ERZ1027255 (study PRJEB26926, sample SAMN06164399) | human gut metagenome | biome: ENVO:00009003; feature: ENVO:2100002; material: ENVO:00002003 | host: Homo sapiens | place: USA | collected 2012 ...
GCTCGGAGATGTGTATAAGAGACAGATTCCATATCGCACCTCATATAAAATCATAATCGTCAAAATCTACCGGAACCTTTTCAATTTCAAAATCGTTGGGGTGATCTTTAAACCCTATCACCGTTTTGTAAAACCGAATGGCCTTTTTGGCTTTGGCCCTTGTAGAAAAATAGCCCAACGACTTAGTATCGCAGATCCAGCCGTCCCCATCCGGTTCAATTTTTTGGTTGTGCGTTAAACAGTATACATATTTCATTAATCTAACCTCCTGTAGTATATACCGTTGATCCAACCAAAGCCTTTGCCCGACGAGTCTAAAATATATAAATCACCGTCTATTATAAATATATCCTCATCTCTTACCGCAAAGGACTTAAGTTTTAGATCCCTAGTAAGCCATTTTTTAATTTTAAAACTAGTTTTATTATTATTATTTTATTTATTTACTTTTTATCCCTTTGCAGAGCATATTATTTCTTAGCATTCAGTATCAGCTTCTCCAGAAACCTGAGTTGATCTACATAATAGGCACTCTTTTGTGGGTGCTGCTTATGCAGGCGATCGATAATCTGATAGGCTCTCTCATACTTTCCCTGCTTGATGTAGATTCTAGCAAGGGTTTCTGTAAAGATTCCGCCATTATCGCTAGACTCATTATGAGGTGTTGCTTCTGCAGGTTCTGTGTCTGCTGATGATTTTGGTTCAGATTCCTCTGTGCCGTTAATCTTTTCCAGATTAAAACCACCTTCTTCAATGAAGTCATCGATGAGACTGATTGTACGGGATGGTTGTTCCATCTTCTGTTCTGTCTCAGTCTCCATCAGATATGATACGTAATCTACTGCAGCATCGGCTGGAGTAGGCTTGCGCTTCTCTTTCTTCTTCTCATTTTCCTCGGTATCGGTAGGGATGGAGTCGAGGAAGTGGTCGATGAGGCTGCTGGTGCGATCTTCTTTCTTCTTGGCATCAAGAATGCCCATACCTTGTGGCTTATTCTGGGTACGCTTGAGCTGATAGTGAGCTGCCTCTATCATCTGGAAGATGACTTTGCGGTCGGAGATATAGATGGCTGCTCGGCGAAGTTCTTCATCGAAGCTGGGGTCGTGGAGCAGGTATAGGTTTTTCAACATCAGCAGGCGAGCCGTCTGATAGTACGGATAAAGAGCCAAGAGCGCACGTAGGTCGTAGAGCGTCTCTCGGTCCATTTCCTCTGGATGTTGTATTAATCTATTTAATTCCACGATGTTTTGCTTTTTTCTTTGAACATTGATTTTTTTACCAGTTAGCTACAGTTGCATTGAATATCTGATCAACCAAATCCTTTACCATCTGGGTAACCAGCTCTTCCTGCACTGATGCCAGGCTCTGAGTGGTATCGTAGGTCTTGGCGGAGGTAAACTGTCGCTCGAAGTCCTCGTTGTGGTTTTTGGTATTGGTGAAGCGGACGTTCACTGTAATGCTCAATTCGGTCTGTGCAGAATATCCCTCTGCACTCACCGACTTGTTACGCTGTGAGTATTGGGTGATTTCTCCCTCAATCTTCAAATCTCCGTTTCGGGAAACCTGGCGCAGCTGAGTGTTGCTGGCAAACTTGTCTTTCAGCTCATTGTTGAACATCGGACCCATTGGTCCCCAAACATACGAGCTTCGGATAGGGAAGTCGGCCAACTGGATGGTCTTGGTCTTGGTGTAGTCAATGCTGGCTCCGTTAAACTTGTAGCTTACGGAGCAGGCAGCAGTAGCTCCCATTACCAATATGATGCCTATTATATATAGGTACGCGCGTAAGTGCTTCATATTTTAATTCTTTATTATTGTCTTTCCCGGCAATGAGTCATTAATCATTTCCGAGCCCGTATTTCTTGATTCTTCGATAGAGGGTGCGGTCGGAGATTCCCAATTCATCGGCTGCTTTTTTTCTGTTGCCATTGTTTCTCTCCAATGCTTTTTCTATCATCTGTCTGCCCAGTTTGCTGAGGTTAAGCGATTCGTTCTCGCTCAACTCTTCGTTGTCGAAATCCTTGATTTCCTCTGCTTCTACTTCCTGAGCTTCTGGTCGGGAATGTATCAGGTCTGGATGAGAGTTCAGCATGTCCGAGTGAGACGGTATGATATCCGACGTACGAGATGGTGTCACATCTATTGGGTAGTTTGCGGGTATGATACTGTTGTCTATCGGTTGTGATTGAGAGAACCCTTGGGCACCGTTCAGTCCGCGTGCTTCATCAAGTTGTTTTCTCAACGAGTTCATTTCGCGTCTCAAGTCGCTTACGTTTCCTCTCAATTCGTACAGAATCTTATAGAGAATTTCTCGTTCGCTTTCATAGCTGTGCTGCCCTCCACTCTGTTGGGGAATCGGGGCCAGCTGTGTACTCTCCTCATCTTTTGGGATGAATTGGAGAAGTGCATCCAGTCCGATTTCTCTTTCTTTTGAGAGTACCGACATCTGCTCTGTGATATTCTTGAGCTGTCTTACGTTTCCTGGCCACTTGTATTTCAACATTAGTTGCTTGGCATCTTCCGAAAGCGAGATTTTCGGCAAGTGGTATTTCTCAGCCATTTGCATGGCAAAGAGACGGAAGAGCAAGAGTATGTCACCGCCACGTTCGCGCAAAGGAGGCATCTGGATAGGAATCGTATTGAGACGATAGTAGAGATCCTCGCGGAATCTTCCTTCGCTCACAGCCTTGCGCATATTCACATTGGTGGCAGCTACGATACGAACATTGGTCTTTCGGATTTCTGTACCTCCTACTCGGATATATTCACCAGTTTCCAGCACACGAAGCAGTCGGGCTTGGGTCTGGATAGGGAGTTCTCCTACCTCATCGAGGAAGATGGTTCCCTTGTTGGCTATTCCGAAGTAACCTTCGCTTTCACCGATAGCTCCAGTGAAGGAACCCTTTTCGTGTCCGAAGAGTTCGCTGTCAATGGTTCCCTCTGGGATGCTGCCACAGTTGATGGCGAAGTATTTCTCTCTTCTTCGTGGAGAATTGTCGTGGATGACTCTTGGAATGATTTCCTTACCCACTCCGCTTTCTCCGATGATGAGCACGGAAAGGTCTGTCGGTGCCACCTGTAAGGCAACATCGAGAGCACGATTCAATCCGTCGCTATTTCCGACGATATTGTATCGTTGTTTTATCTTTTGAAGTTCGGAATTATCCATTTAGCTGCCAAAATTACATATTTTTTTTGAATTATCTGCTTTTTTCGTCCAAAAATAGGTTATGGAGAGCAGAAAATAGGTGATTTTTAACTTTTTCGCCTATCTTTCTGCTCTTTTTCCTTAATTTCTAGTCACGTATCAGGCTGATATTGCTGCCGGAAACATACAAGTTCCAGCAGCTAATTTCGCCTTGTTTTTTACTCTTTAGAAGCTGGCTTCTGACCAGCCTGAACTGCAGAGAGAACAGCTGAGAGTGCTGCAGCAGCCTGTGCAGCCTTCTGCTTGTTTGGCTGTTGAGCTTTCTGGTTGTTGTTTTGCTGCTCGTTGTTTCTTGGAGCATTGTTCTGTACCTCCTTCTGCTCATTGTTTCTTGGAGTATTGTTCTGTGCCTCCTTCTGCTCGTTGTTTCTTGGAGCATTGTTCTGTGCCTCCTTCTGCTCGTTGTTTTTTGGTGCTCCCTGTTTTCCGTTCTTGGAAGGGAATGGAGATGGAGCATGCTTCTTAGGGATAGAGAAGCGAACCTTTTCACTTTCGTCTCGCTTCTCGTGATAGAGTTTTGGCAGCGGGTTTGTACCCACCTCATCGCTTGTCTCGCGATGGCGGAAAGCATCGAGAGCCGTGAAGATAGCATGGCGGAATGATGTTGGGTCTGCCTCGTTGCAGCCTGCCATGAAGTAGCAAGGAGTAGTGTTGGCTGCGGTATGGATGAGTGGCAAGCCTGCAGTGTAGAGCACGCCATCCTCGTTGTAGAGAGCATGGAATGGCACGGTAGCCTGATCGTAGTACATTGCCATAATTCCATCGAATTCGCTGAAGTAACCGCTGCCGAAGAATTCGTCTGCAGGGTAAGGACCAAACGCCTGGATTCCCTTGTCTGCAAGGTGATCGATAGCCGGGATGATGATTTCGCGTTCCTCTTTGCCGCAACTCTGTTCCTCGTTGATGCTAGGATTCAGGGCGAGTACGGCGATACGTGGGTTGGTGATGAGGAAGTCGCGCTTCAATGTCTGCCAGAGCAATGTTGTCTTGCTCACGATACTTTCCTGACTGATTGCGCCAGCTACTTGAGCCAAAGGTGTCTTTTCTGTGATAGCTGCGATACGGAGGTCGTCTCCGATGAGGATGCTCAGGGAACTGTTGCGGTCGCCGATGCATGTTTCGATATACTCCTTGTGTCCCTTGAAGGTATAGCCTTCAATCTTGACGTTCTGACTGCTGACTGGTGCTGTAATCAGGACATCGTAGAGATTGTTGCGATAGTCGGTCATAGCACGGTCGAGTGCTTTGATGGCTGCAGCTCCTGATTCATCAGTAGGAAGTCCCATATCTACCTTAACCTCTTCATCTACGGCTGCGAGGAGGTTGATACGTCCATCTTCTGCATCTTCTGCTTTCTGGATGATAGAGAACTGGGCTGGCAGATTCATCGCCTTGCGATAATAAGCTGCCACTTTAGGTGAACCATAGATGATTGGGGTGCAAAACTCCAACATCTCTGGCTCGCTGAATGCCTTAAAAATGAGTTCATATCCGATACCATTGGTATCTCCGTGGGTGATAGCCACCCTGATTTTCTTGTTGTCCATTAATACTTATTTTATAGTAGAAATCGCAGCTTCGAGCTGCTTGATTAATATTTTCTTTTTCATTTCTGGAGCATAGACGAAGCCGATGATGTAGAGGTCGTAGCCTTGCTGAATTTCTGCTTGGCTTGTTGACTTATGAATGCGATGCATGACATAAGGTCCTCCCATGGCATCCCCCTTCATCTCCCAGAGCCCTCTTTCTGAAAGAACTGGAATCACCATATACATGCTGTCGGTTTCGCCGAGCATGTTGGTTCGAAGAATGCTGTCTATCTGAGCTTTATCATTTGCATAAGCTGCATTTGAATTCTTCATTCTTCGTTCTTCACTCTTCACTTTAAACACGAGCAGGTTTTGCATTCCCGTACTTGCATTATTCGAGATCCAGATGAAGTCTTTTGCTTTTTTGCTGGCGTTCATCGAGACCGGAATCTTCATGTCAATTCCAAACATCTTCTTGATTTCGTCCTGCATCTCCTTGTTTTGTTTGCTGGGGTTGCAGGAGATGATATCTGCCAGATGTTTCAACTCTACCTCATTCACGATTTGGCGGAGTCTTTCGCCATTGAGCCTTTCCTGCAACTGCTGTGCCGAGCGGGCTGTAATGCGGATGATATTCTGCGGTGCAGCATTTTCGTCGTGGCTCAGCCTGACGGAGAAATCCCGCTCTCCAATATTCACGACGATTCGGGTTCTTACGAGCAGATAGTTTCCCTGGGTCTTGCCCTTTTTCACCTGAATCAGTCGGCAGAGTGGTTCGGGTTGGGGCAGTCCTGTCACATCCTCCGTCAGCATCTTGGTCACGATGCTGTGGGTATCACCCTCGAGTACCACCTCGTAAGGTTGTCCCGTGCTGGCTGGCTTTTTCCTGTTCTTACCTGTTATATCGCAACTTGTCAGGAGAACGAATATAAGATAGAACGGGAAAAGGAACGTTATCGTTTTTCTCACCATTATGCTATTCTCTCTACATCTCCTCTTTCTGCTTCTCATCCTCATGATGTCGGATTTCTCCGATCTTTTTCGAGGTGCTGAGCAGACCGCAGGCTGCATAGATGTCCTGGCCGCGGCTGGCACGGATAGTGGTGAAAACCCCATGGGAAGTGAGGTAATCACGGAACTGCTCCATCTTCTCATCGTTCACCCCCTGCAGCGGGATGTCGGGAATCTGATGGAAGCGGATGAGATTGAAACGGCAATCGAGCCCCTTCACCAGTTTGATGATGGCCTTGGCATGCTGCATACTGTCGTTCACTCCCTTGAATACGATGTACTCGAAACTCAGGCGGCGCTGATGAGAGAAATCGTAGTTCTTCAGAAGCTCTACCACCTGTTCTATACTCATTCCGCGTTCAGCAGGCATCAGTTCTGCACGTTCTGATGGTATCGGGTCGTGCATCGAAATTGCCACATGGCATTCGCTCTCTTCCAGGAATCGCTTCAGCTTATTCTTCACGCCCACAGAACTTACAGTGATTCGTTTCGGACTCCACGCCCAACCGTAATCGGCGGTGAGAATTTCAGTGGCACGAAGCACATTGTCGAGATTGTCCATCGGCTCGCCCTGTCCCATGAATACGATGTTGGTGAGCTTGTCCACCTCAGGCAGCGAGTAAATCTGGTTCAGGATGTCGCCGGCAGGTAAGCTACCCTCGAATCCCTGCTTTCCTGTCTGGCAGAAGAGGCAGTTCATTTTACAGCCCACCTGTGATGAAACGCAGAGGGTGGCACGGTCTTTATCCGGGATATAGACCGTTTCTACGAATTTGCCGCTTCGGGTAGGGAAGAGGTACTTGATGGTACCATCCACAGAGTATTGTGCGTCAGAGAATTCTGCGCATCCTATTTCGTATTCGGCAGCGAGCTTGGCACGGTTGGCTTTCGAGATGTTGGTCATCTCATCAATGCTCTTTACGTGCTGCTCATAGAGCCACTTCGCCATCTGTCCGCCGGTGAAGGCAGGCATGCCGAGATCCTTAGCCACCTGCTTCAATTCAGCAAGTGTAAGACCTAAAAGATATTTTTTTTCATTATTCATACTGCAAAGATACGCTTTTTTGCTGAAAAATTCGTATCTTTGCCACATATTTTAATATAATAAGCTAAAATAAGGTGAAAATGAGAGAAAAAATAGATCTTTTCTTGCCTTGTGACGACCTACAGGAAGCTAGATTTACGACCATAGATCTTCACGAAGACAAAACAGTACAGCATATCAACCTCCTGGTGAACGCTGACTTCGCTGCCCAGCATCCGGTGCCGGAAGGTTGCACCTTCATTGCCGTTGACCGCCTTGAGAGTTCTAACACTGTAGAGAGCATCGCTGAGAACACCGATGCTGACTATGTGTTGATCTGTACCAAAAATACAGATATCCAATGGGGCAATCTCGCATTGGAGCGTTTTCTCCGTGTGGCTGATGACACGGGAGCTGTGATGGTTTACTCCGACCATTATACGAAGGTGTTGGATGAGGAGGAAACAGCCAAGTTCCAGGCTTCATTGGGGGAAGATGCTTCTGAGCAGGAGAAATCACTGAGAGTTTCTAAGTTGGAAAAGCATCCTGTAATCGATTATCAGCAGGGTTCACTCCGTGATGATTTCGATTTTGGAAGCCTCTGGCTCATCAAGGCACAGGCTCTCCGTGATTATGTAGCTCAGCGCGATCGTCAGGAATACCTTTATGCAGGTCTCTACGACCTGAGACTTTATCTGAGTCGAGTAGGAGAAATCTTCCATATCAATGAGTATCTCTATACCGAGACTGAGAGAGACAATCGCAAGAGCGGTGAGAAGCAGTTCGACTATGTGAATCCTCGTAACAGGGAGGTGCAGATAGAAATGGAAAAGGCTTGTACCCAGCATCTTGGCAAATTGGGCGCTCTGATTGATACCTGTTACTATCGTCAGCCGAATTTTGATGAGCAGGACTTTGAATATGAGGCATCCGTCATCATCCCAGTTTTCAATAGAGAGAAGACCATCGCAGACGCAGTGCTTAGTGCAATGAGCCAGAAGACCAATTTCAAGTTCAATGTCATCGTCGTAGATAATCATTCTACCGATCGTACCGGTGAAATCGTGCAGAAAATAGCTGATAGTCCACGTCTCTTCCTGCTCCAACCTACAAGCAAAGACCTTGGAATAGGTGGATGCTGGAATCTGGCCATCTCTAGCGAGTTTTGCGGAAAGTTTGCCGTTCAGCTCGATAGCGATGACCTCTATTCTTCTACCGATACACTGCAGAAGATAGTAGATGCTTTCCATCAGCAGAAGGCTGCGATGATTGTGGGTTCTTATCGTATGTGCGACTTCGATCTGCAGACCCTTCCTCCTGGACTTATAGACCATAAGGAGTGGACCGAGGAGAATGGATGCAACAATGCCTTGCGCATCAACGGATTAGGCGCTCCTCGTGCTTTCTTTACCCCGTTGGCAAGACAGATACCGTTTCCTAATACCAGCTATGGCGAGGACTATGCGATGGGCTTGGCTTTCTCTCGCCGCTACCGCATCGGCAGAATCTATGAGGAACTCTACCTCTGTCGTCGCTGGGGAGGAAACTCTGATGCTGCCCTCAGTATAGAAAAGGTGAACGCCAATAATCTTTATAAAGACCGTTTGCGCACCATGGAGTTGAAGGCACGTCAGCAGATGCTGTTGGGTAAGGCAGATATCATGGAAGATAGCAGTATCTCCCGATTCTTCAATCGACAGTTGGAGCAATGGGGGGAGGCACGCCATCGTTATCGCGACCTCAAGCACGTAGAGACCAGGACACTCTCTGAGTTTGTGAAGTTGCAGTGGAATCCGGCTCGTATGGTTAGCACGGGAGCCAAAATCGACAAGAAGGCATTGAGCGAGCGCCCTTGCTTCCTCTGTGCTGCCAATCGTCCGGAAGAACAGATGGTGCAGCAGATAGACGATAAGTTCCAGCTGTTGGTGAATCCGTTCCCTATCTTGCCAATCCATTTCACGATCCCGGCACGCAAACACCAGTATCAGCTCATTTATAAGAACTATGGTGAGATGCATAGATTCCTGAGTCTGCACAGCGACTTGATGGTATTCTATAATGGTCCGAAGTGTGGAGCTTCTGCTCCAGACCACCTGCATTTCCAGGCTGGTTCTAGTGGACTTCTTCCTTTGCAGGCAAACTGGCAGCGCCTTTCCCGCAATCTTACCGATATCATCTCGCTGAATGATGATGAAAAGATTGCATTGGTTCGCGATTTCATCGTGCCAGCCTTTGTTATCATCTCGAAGAGCGAAGAGAGTGATGAAACTCTTTTCCGCCGACTTTACAAGGCTTTGCCTCATCGTGGCGACGAGAAAGAGCCAATGATGAACATCGTTGCCTGGCGTAAGTGTGAAGAATTCATCACGGTGGTTATCCCAAGAGAGAAACATCGACCAGATGCTTACTTTGCTGAAGGGGATGCACAGGTGATGGTTTCGCCGGGAGCACTCGATATGAGCGGACTCATCATCACTCCTCGTGAGGAAGATTTCCGTAAACTCACCGATGAAAAGGCTACTGCTATCTTGCAGGAATGCGGCATCAGTCCAGAGAAGGTAGAGACTATCGTTAACAAGCTGAAGGCGGCAAAGGAAGCTAAGGCTGCTGTCGGAGCTTCTGCCTTATATAATAATGGTAAGGAGCCGGAAGTAACTGTTGGAATCGTGAGTGCGCAGAAGGTTCATTTCATACTCAACAAACCTTATCTTGCCAAGGGAGAAATCGTGATCGGTGAGCAGGAGGTGGAATTCTCAGAAGGTGGTGTGCTTTGGAACGGAAATCAGTATAGTTCACTTACTTTCCATCCGCAGAGCTCGAATGCCTCTTTCTCCTTGAGTGATGTAACCATCGGTGTAAACTTCCATTGGGAACGCAAGGAAACCCAGACTTTCCTGGGTACGCTGAGATTCCTGGTAGAATCTGATAAGATTTTAGCCATTAATGAGCTGCCTGTAGAGAAATATCTGGAGAGTGTCATCAGTAGTGAGATGAGTGCCACATCCAGTCTCGAACTCCTGAAGGCGCACGCCGTGATTTCCCGTTCTTGGCTTTTGGCTCAGATGCAGCATCGCAGAGAGGTGGCGGAGAGTGGCAACAATTTCTTCTCTTTCGTGAAGAAGGAGGATATGCTCATCCGTTGGTATGATCGCGAAGATCATACTCTTTTCGATGTTTGTGCCGATGACCACTGTCAGCGTTATCAGGGAATTACGAAGGAAACCTCACCACATGTGGCAGAGGCGGTAAGACTCACCAGAGGACAGGTTCTGCTGGATGGTGATGAGATTTGTGATGCCAGATTCTCGAAGTGTTGTGGCGGTATTACCGAAGAGTTCCAGTATTGCTGGGAGAATACGCCGAAGAATTATCTCACAGCCGTAAGGGATATTGCTTTGGGGGTAGAGGATGCAAAGGTCATGCCTGATCTTACCAGCGAGGAAGAGGCTGAGAAGTGGATTCGCTCGAACCCACCTGCTTTCTGCAATACGACAGATAAGAAGATTCTTTCGCAGGTATTGAATGACTATGACCAGGAGACAGCCGATTTCTATCGCTGGAAGGTAACGCTCACTCAGGAGAAACTCCAGCAGCTTATCGCTGACAAACTGAAGATGGACTTTGGTGCCATCCTCGACCTGAAGGCCGTGGAGCGTGGCAAGAGTGGAAGAATCAGCAAACTCCAGATTATCGGTACCGAGAAGACCTTTACCATCGGTAAGGAACTCGAAATCCGACGTGCGCTCAGCGATTCTCATCTTTTAAGTTCTGCTTTTGTGGTAGATAAACAGGATGAAGATGAGCAGGGAGTACCTCAGCGTTTCGAACTCATCGGTGCAGGATGGGGCCATGGAGTAGGTCTCTGTCAGATTGGTGCTGCGATGATGGGCGAGGAGGGGTATCTCTATGATGCTATCCTCCTGCACTACTATCAGGGTGCAGAAATCAAGAAACTCTATAAATAAAGCTGTAGAATGGGAACATTGAAAAATAGTCGGAATCCATGGGCTTGGATTCCGACACTCTACTTTGCGGAAGGACTGCCTAACGTTATCGTGACAGCCCTCTCTGTGGTAATGTATATGCAGTTGGGCTTGACCGATGCTGAGGTGGGTCTCTATACCGGATGGCTCGCCCTGCCTTGGGTTATCAAACCCTTGTGGAGTCCATTCATCGACCTGCTGAAGACCAAGCGCTGGTGGGTATTGACGATGCAGGCGCTCATCGGAGCAGCTCTTGCCGGAATCGCCTTTTCGCTGCCTACTGCCTTCTGGTTCCAGGCAACGATGTGTTTCTTCTTCCTCATCGCCTTCTGTAGTGCCACCCACGATATTTCGGCGGATGGTTTCTATATGATAGAGTTGGATGAGCATACGCAGACCAAGTTCGTGGGTTTGAGAAATACCTTCTATCGCCTTGCCATCATCTTCGTGAATGGATTCCTGGTGATGTTGGCTGGTGTTCTCCAGGTACTGTTCCGTAATCAGATTCGCTTCTCATGGGCGCTTATCTTCTACGGATTGGCAGGTATCTTCATCGGATTGTGGCTCTATCATAGCCGGTTCATGCCGCGTCCGAAGGAGGATGTGCAGACCGATAGAACGGTGGGCGAAGTGGCGCACGAACTGAAGAATATGTTCCGCACCTTCTTTGTGAAATTCGGATTGGGAGAAACCATCTGTGTGATGCTCTTCCTCCTGCTCTATCGTTTCCCGGAAGCACTCTTGAATACGATGACCAAAACCTTCATCCTTCGTCCTAATTCACAGGGCGGACTGGGATTGTCTCCGCAGGAATATGGCTTTGCCAATGGTACTGTGGGACTGATCGGTTTGTTGCTGGGTGGCATCATCGGTGGTATCCTGGTGAGTAGGGATGGTATGAAGAAATGGCTTTGGCCGATGGTTTGCGCCATCACCCTGCCTGATGTGGTTTACATCTATTTGAGTTACTCACTCAATAGCGACATTATCGTGGTTTCGAGCTGTCTCTTTATCGAGCAGTTCGGTTATGGTTTGGGCTTCACGGTTCTTACCCTTTATATGCTGTTCTATAGCCAGGGCAAGTTCAAGACATCTCATTATTCCATCTGTACAGGTATCTCTTATTTAGGTTTGATGTTGCCTGGTATGGTTTCGGGATATCTGAAAGATATGGTAGGCTATCGCTTGTTCTTCATTATCGTGATGGCATGCTGCGCCATCACCTTCCTGGTTACCGCTTTCCTGAAGATAGATCCTGAGTTCGGAAAGAAAGAGAAGGAAATCAAGGAGGAAATAGAAGAGGAAGAAATGGAAGTGATAGAATAATATTTCTATA
>ERZ1027255.526-NODE-526-length-12086-cov-8.151193_pt1 | contig 12086 bp, 8 predicted proteins | sample MGYA00519261_ERZ1027255 | MGnify/ENA primary metagenome ERZ1027255 (study PRJEB26926, sample SAMN06164399) | human gut metagenome | biome: ENVO:00009003; feature: ENVO:2100002; material: ENVO:00002003 | host: Homo sapiens | place: USA | collected 2012 ...
GTATGTGTTCTGAAGAATGCTTCTTCCATGCGTTTAATATTGATTCATATTTGTTTTTTACGATGCAAAGGTAATAATATATTTTAAATTTGCAAACTCTAGATAGCAAAAACTAACATTTTTTTCATTATTTAGCACTTTTCTAAGTAAAACTTACCTTCTTTTGCCGTTTTTATCTCAATAATTTGTATCTTTGCAGTATGAAACTACATATCTTCAATCCAGAACACGATTTGGCATTGGCCGCTCATTTGCGACAGTTTACCGCTCCACATGCAGGAAGACAGTTGCGAAGCGACCTTGCATTTATTCCTGCCTTGTGGGCAGATCAGGGTGACTTGGTGCTTGTTGACGACATAGACAATGCACGCGATAAGGTGCGCCATTTTGGAGAACACCTGTTGGAAAAAGTTGAGTTTATAACCAAACTGCAGCTTGAGCATCTGCTTAAGACGGAGTTTATAGACTGCGTGCATCCCTGGGGATGGGACTTGAGTCTGAAAGGCGAGCTGGAACGTATCGGTTTGCCAGAGATTATGCTGCCTACTGATGAGGTATTAGATAAGGTACGCGCGATAAGCAGCCGCCAATGGGCTGCTGAACATCTGCAGCAGGATGTAGTATATGCAGATAACTTTGCTCTGGTTAAGGAATGCGTGATGAAGTGGGGCAAGGCTGTAGTCAAGGCTCCTTGGAGCAGCAGTGGAAGAGGCGTGAAATATGTTTCTGCCGATGAGTTCCGGACAAACGGTGAATATCCGGCTTTCCAACGCTGGGTAAGCAACATCATCTTCAGACAGGGTGGCGTTACCGTAGAGCCATATTATAATAAGGTGAAAGATTTCGGTATGGAATTCGAGATGCGTGACGGCAAGGTTCACTATCTGGGACTCTCGCTCTTCGACACCGTCAAAAATGCCTATACCGGCAACTTGCTCTGCTCTGAAGAAGAGAAGATTGATATGATGAAGAAATACGTCAGCGAAGATACGCTTCTCTCTGCTAGACAGAAAATTATAGATATAGTTGAACCCGCGTTAAAGGAAAACTATAATGGCCCGTTTGGAGTAGATATGATGATTGCTGCAAAGGATGGCCAGTTAGAGCTTGTATCTTGTATCGAACTGAATCTTCGGAGAACGATGGGGCATGTGGCTCTTGAGTTAGCCAAGATAACCAAACCTCAGAGTCTGATGCGTGTTGACTTCGATGGTAACAGATATCATTTGCGTGTGTTGCCAGGTAAGGAGGCAGTTAACGAGTCTTAAATTTTTGCCTTCCGATGCAAGGAATCGCAGCAACTTGCATTTCATAGACAGATTATCAACAAAATTAAAAGATTATGAAAAAGAGAAATGACAGTAAGATAACTATGGCAGCTCTGATGATGATGGCTGCAATGGCTATGACTTCTTGTGCAAGCAGCAAGAAAATAAACGGTGATTCCAATGCAAGCAAGAACAGCGAAATGGGTAAGAATGAAGAGGATTTGGATAATAGCTATCTCATTCTTTCTGATACCCAGCAGGATATTGTGAAGAAGAACAATGCATTTGCGCTTCGCCTCTTCAATAAGGTTACAGATATGGAGTCTAAGGTGATTTCACCTATGAGCGTATCTTATCTGATGGGAATGCTGGCAAATGGTGCGGATGGAATCACGCAGCAGGAGATATTGAAAGCTATCGGTTGCGAGGGAGTTTCAGTCAGCGATCTGAATGAGCTTTATAAGGCTATGCTTCTTACTGCTAACAAGCAGGATAAGCAGACAACCGTGAATATAGCTAATTACATCGCAGTAAACAAGAACTTCAAACTGAACAAGGATTTCTCCCAACAGGTAAGTGATGGCTATCAGGCTGGTATTGAAAGTCTGGATTTCACCTCTTCCAAGTCAACAGACCGCATCAATGGCTGGTGCAAGGAAAAGACCAACGGCATGATTCCACGTATTATTGATCAGGTTTCAGCCGATGCAGTATCGTATTTGATGAATGCCATCTATTTCAAGGGAACATGGCAGAACAAGTTCAATGCCAAAGACACTAAGCTGGAGAACTTCCGTGGCTATACACGTGATATCCAGAAAGTGGAAATGATGCATCAGATAAAGAAGCTCTTCTATGCTGAGAACAAGGATTTCAAGGCTGTAGATCTTCCTTATGGTAATGGCAGCTATCGCATGCTGGTACTTCTGCCAAATGAGGGCAAGAATATCCAGGAAATGATGAAAGGTCTGGATGAAGAGAAGCTGAATCAGATTTCGCAGAATATGGAAAACTGTATGGTGAATCTCAAGTTGCCTAAATTTACTATCGAGCAGGAACTGCCTCTGAATGCAATCATCAGTGATTTGGGTGCTCCTTCTATGTTTGTGGCAGGCAAAGCGAACTTCAGTCATTTTGCTGACGGCAATTTCTTTGTAAGCAAGATGCTTCAGAAGGCAAAGATAGAGGTGAATGAGCAGGGAACAAAGGCTGCTGCTGTAACAGCTGCCGTGATGCTGACAGCCATGGCACCTGAGGAGACAAGAAATGTGGAGTTCATCGCTGACCGTCCATTCGTGTATATGATTCAGGACAGTCAGAGTGGCGGTATCCTTTTTATGGGACAATATTGCGGAACGCACTAATTCAAGAATAACCAAATAAAAATCCCTTAGGCTTGTTGAAGTCTAAGGGATTTCTTTTTATCCGAATTTCTCAACGAACTCATCTTCCGTGATGATAGGGATGTTGAGTTCGTGTGCCTTCTTGTTCTTTGAACTCTGCGAGGCAGCATCGTTATTAATCAGATAGTTGGTGCTCTTGCTTACGCTACCCGTCACCTTGCCACCTTGACTCTCGATGTAGGCCTTCAACTCGTTGCGGTTTTTATAATGATGAACATCGCCCGTTACAACGAAGGTTAGTCCTTCACACTGCGTGCCTTTCTCTACAGGTGCCTGTTCTGTAATGGTCAGCTCCTTCATCAGATGCTGTACATGAGCGAAGTTGTTGTCATCTTTGAACCAGGCGATGAATTTGGCGCTCTTTTCTGGACCGATGCCGTCGATGCTGGCAAACTCATCATCAAACATACAGAGCCGTGCGGTTTCTATCAGTTTCTGGACAGGATAGCGTTCAATCAGCTTTTTGGCAACATCACCTCCACACAGTGGGATGTTCAGCGCATAGAGCAGATGACGACCATCTGTATTTCGGCTTTTGCGGATGCTTTCCAGCATATTGCCTACACTCTTCTTTCCGAATCCTTCCCAGGAAGAGATGACATAGGCATGATCGGAAAGATGATAAAAGTCTGCATATTCACTGATCAGGCCTTCGTTTACCAGCTTCCAGATGGTCTGTTCAGAAATACCTTCTATGTTCAAACCTTCCTTGCTTACGAATCTCGTGAACTTCTTCAACTGCTTCGCCGCGCATTGAGGATTGGTACAATGCAGTGTTTTCGTACCGCTTTCGCTTTCTCTAACGATAGCTTCAGCATGGCAGACAGGACACTCTCTAGGAATTTCAAAGACACCAAGTGATTCTGTTACATTGATCACCTTCGGGATTATCTTGTTGGCCTTGATGACCTGCAATCGGGTTCCCTTGCCTCCGATACCCAAACGCTCGCATTCACTTACATTGCAGAGAGAGGCGCGCTGAACAGTTGTACCTTCCAGTTCTACAGGCTTGAAGACAGCCACAGGAGTGATGGTATTGGCAGCACACGACCATTCGATGTGGTCGAGTTCGGTATCGGCGTGCTCATCTTGCCATTTGAAGGCGTAACCGGCTCTTGTTGCATGATGACCTGTTACGGAACCAGTAGCAGCATAGGAGGTATCATCGTAGCAGATGACGAGACCATCTACAGGGAAAGGATTCTTCTTATTGGTCACCTTAGCTGTAAATGCATCAATTTCCTGTTGAATGTTTTCGGTAGTTGGCTGTTCTATGTTCTGGCGTTCTACCGGATGAAAACCCAGTTCTTCCAGCCACTGCATTCTTTTGCCCCATGATGTGATTTCCTGTTCGCAATAAACCAGGGTGAAAGGAATCCATTGGATGTGACGCTGCTTTACTTCTTCTACATCTTTCAAAGAAAGAGAGCCGGATGCAAGATTGCGCGGATTGGCGTAATCACCTTCGCTTTCGATGATAAACTGCTCGAAGTCGGCATAGGAGATGACAGCCTCGCCACGAATCACGAGATGTCCCTTTTCGCTGATGGACTGCGGAATACCACTGATAGCTGGTGCCAGATGCGTAATGTTGGTGCCAATATGACCATTACCGCGAGTCACCACCTTGGTTAGTTTGCCATTGTCGTAGGTCACTACCAAGGTGAGGCCATCCAGCTTCCAGGAAATCCAGATAGGGCGGTCTTCTGCCCACTTAACGAGGTCGCTGACCTTCTTGGTCTTTGCCAGAGAGAGAGCTGCGAACTCGTGTTCTTCCTTCTGACCGACGATCGTATCTTCAGAAACTTTGTTGGTAGGGGAATCGGGGAGAATTTCGCCGGTTTCCTCTTCCAGCTTCTTGAGTTGGTCGAACAGAGCATCCCATTCGTAATCGGTAAGGATTTCACCTTTGCCGTTATAATAAACATCAGAAGCTTGGTTCAGTTGATTGACCAAGCTTCTCATTCTATTTAATCTATCCTCCATAATGTCTGTAAATCGTTATTGTATTTGTGGCTGTATCGTTTGCTTTTCGAAAGCAAAGCGCATACCTCTGTTCCCATAGTTGATTCTTCCGCAGATGCAGAAGCCCATGGAAGAGAGCAAGTTAATCATCGGAAGATTATCGAAATTGGTATCTACCTTGATGCTAGGAACCTTTTCTACCTCGCAGAGACTATTCACCTTATTAATAAATATACGTGCGAAACCCTCACGCTGATATTTAGGCAACGTAGCAAAGCGATGTATTACATAATAATCGCCTGTGGTAAGCCAGTCGCCATCGATAAAATCGTACTGTGGTTCACCATTGAGTGCTACTGCACCATAGACAGCCACCTCGCCATCTACGGTAAGTACGTATGCGTTACCATTGTTGATGTCGTCTTTTATATCGTGCTCAGCAGGATAGTCATTAGTCCACTGATGACGTCCTGATGCAATCATAGAGCGACGAGCCTGGTCAATGATGTTCCAACACGCCTCAAAGTCCTTAATATATGCAGGTCGAAAATCGGTCTTCATTTCTTTGTATATTCACTTAATTATTTATTAATCGGGTGCAAATTTAACAAAAAAAAACGAATTAAAAGTACAAACGAAGAAAAAACTGCATTTTTACCCGCATTTTTCCTTTAATTTCTGGCTTTTTCAGCTTTTCGGTAGTTAAAATGCGCTATTATCTCTTAAGTTTAACAAGTAAAATATAACGCCCTGTGAGGACAAAAACATAAATCTCTTCATGCTTTTGCCTGACAGGGCGACTTCCCTTAGAGTGCTAAAGTCTTATCAAGTTCGGCGATAATAGCATCCTTCTGGTCCTTGATGTGCTGACCGATGAATACAATCTTGATCATACGGTCACCAAGTTCCTCGTCCCATTCTTTTTCAAGTTGAGGATTATTCTTGCGGAGTTCTGCAAGCTGGTCGGCTGGCATGGTGGCAAGCCACTGTCCTGCCTGTTTCACTGTCTTCTGCTGTCCTGCCTGCTCAAAGACGTAGCACATGTCACGCTCATCTGAGAAATAGCAGATACCCTTGGCGCGTACCACATCGCGAGGCCACTTTCTTGCTACGAACTCATCGAAGAGAGCCAGATCGAATGGCTTGCGGCGATAATATACGAAGGTTCCGATGCCATATTCCTCTACCTCGCCACCTTCGTGATCATGGTCGTGATCGTGGTGATGATGATGGTGGTGATGCTCATGCTCATCGTGTTCATGCTCATGCTCATCGTGTTCATGTTCGTCATCATCTTCGTCGTGATGATGGTGCTCATGATGATGTTCCTCTTCGTCGTGATGATGATGATCCTCTTTCTCCTCCTTTTCGCCGTTTCTTTCAGACTCTATCTCCTGAATCCAGCCGGCAGATGTAGCTACAGTCTGCCAATCGAACTTGTGGGTGTTGACGATAAGATCGAGATCTACATCTCCATAGTTGCACTCAAAGATTTCCGCCTTTGGCTGGATGGCACGGATAATCTGTTTCAGGTGCTCCAACTCCTTTGGTTCTACTTCTGCAGCCTTGTTCAAGAGGATGATGTTGCAGAACTCCATCTGCTGGATAACGAGCGATGCCAAGTCTTCCTCATCGATGTCTTGTTTCATCAGGTCGGAACCGTTGGCAAATTCATCTTTCATGCGGAGGGCATCTACAACGGTCACGATGCTGTCGAGGCGCAAGATGCCGTTCTTGATGTATTGAGGGCCGAGAGATGGGATAGAACAGATGGTCTGGGCGATAGGAGCTGGCTCGCAGATACCGCTGGCTTCAATGACGATATAATCAAAGCGCTTCATATCTACAATCTCCTTCAACTGCTCCACAAGGTCCATTTTCAGGGTGCAGCAGATACAGCCGTTCTGCAGAGAAACAAGCGAATCGTCTTTCTGACCCACTACGCCACCTTTCTCAATTAACGCCGCATCAATGTTCACCTCGCCGATATCATTGACGATGACAGCAAACTTGATACCTTTCTTGTTAGCCAAAATCTTGTTGAGCAGAGTAGTCTTTCCACTGCCCAGATAGCCTGTCAAAAGCAGGACTGGAACTTCTTTTGTGTTCATATTTATATTATATTATATATGTGTTGATTTTTTTACAATGCATTTCTTCACTTAAAATGACGAAAGCGAGGTAGCAAATAATATGCCATCCTCGCTTCCTGTATGCTTGTTTAATGTTATTTACGATACTGCTCCAAACCCTTGTTCAGGAAATCGAGGTAAGCGCTTACGTCTTCCTTGAAGCTGAACGAGCCCGTGAGAGGGTTACCCTCGTTATCTACTGCCACGTAGAAAGGCTGGGCGTTGGCACCAAACTTGCTTGCCTGCAAGTAGCTCCACTTGTCACCGATGGTGCGGAGTGTACGTTTCTCGCCGTTGAACTCTACTTCCATAGGCTGAGGCAACGGAGTCTTGTCATCTACGTAGAGAGAGATGAGCACGTAATCCTTTGTCAGTTTGTCAGCCACAGATGGATCTGTCCATACAGAAGCCTCCATCTTGCGGCAGTTTACGCAGCCGAAGCCGGTGAAGTCGATGAGAACAGGCTTGCCCGCAGCCTTTGCAGCAGCCATACCCATCTCGTAGTCTTTGTACTCAGGCTCTACAGTCTTGGTATTGAGGTTGAAGTCCTGGGTGTTGATAGGTGGTGCGAAAGCACTTACGGCCTTACATGGAGCACCCCAAAGACCAGGAATCATATATACTGAGAATGCCAGAGAGCAAAGACCCAGCATGATGCAAGCCACTGGCATAGGTTTGTTGATGTCGCCACCGATGGCATCCACCTGGAACTTGAGCTTACCGATGAGGTAGAGACCCAAAAGACCGAAGATGACAATCCAAAGAGCAAGGAACACCTCGCGGTCCATGATGTGCCAGCCGTAAGCCAGGTCGGCAACGCTCAGGAACTTCAAAGAGAAGGCGAGCTCGATGAAACCAAGTACTATCTTGATAGTCTCCATCCAAGAACCTGACTTTGGAGCCGACTTCAACCATGATGGGAAGAGGGCAAAGAGGGTAAATGGAAGGGCGAGAGCCAATGCGAAACCAAACATACCCACAGTAGGAGCGAGCCAATCGCCAGATGTTACTGTCTGAACCAGGAGCAATCCGATGATAGGAGCGGTGCAAGAGAAGCTGACCAGTACGAGGGTGAATGCCATCAGGAAGATGGAAATCAAGCCTGTGGTGCTTGAAGCCTTGCTATCTACTGCATTTCCCCAGCTGTCTGGCAACTTGATTTCGAACCATCCGAAGAAAGAGAACGCAAATACTGCCAAAAGCAGGAAGAGAATGATGTTGAATACGGCGCTTGTACTTAAGGCATTCAGGGTGCTAGGACCGGCGATGGCTGTAACTGCAAGACCGAGAACCAGGTAGATGACCACGATACTCAAGCCGTATGTGATGGCATCACGGATACCCTTCTTTTTGTCGTTTTTGGCACGCTTCAGGAAGAAACTTACAGTCATAGGGATGATAGGCCAGATGCAAGGCATCACGAGTGCGAGCAGGCCGCCTACGAAACCGATGATGAAAATATACAGGATGCCATGGCTTGCGATGTCATTGTTGCCACCGAAAGACTGCAACTCCTTCACTACAGGCTTCCACCAGGCCTTTGCATCATCGCTATCTACGGTTACAGAAAAGGCAGGGTCGATAGTGGCTGTACTATCAACTTTCTCTGCATTGGCAAGACTTGCCAAAGAGTCGGCCTTTGCCTTAGCCAGAGCTGCTGCATCCACTTCATTGGCAGCAGTTTCGGCATTGACCTTTGCGGCCTCTTTGCTATCTACAGCAGGTGACGTGCCGCTCTTCTTGATGCTAGCCTCGCTAGGTGGCAGGCAGTTCTGCTCGTTGCAGGCACCATACTCCAGGTAAGCATCAATGTCATACTTTGGCTTGGTGAACTTAATCTTCTGAACAAAGGTAGCGCTTCCTTCAAAATAACGTAACTTCATCTCGAAGAGAGGGTCGAAGGTGGAAATCTCTTTTCCTTTTGCCTTTAACTTGCCAACCAGTTCGGCACCATCCATCTTGTTGACGTGGAAACTGGCGGAGATAGGACCATCTGCGCCAAGGCCAGTAGAATAGACATGCCATCCAGGTTGAATCTTACAACTAAATACGATTTCTGCCTCCGCAGACCCATTGGTCTTCAAAGTGCTGGACACTTTTACGGGGTTCAGCATCTGAGCGTTGGCCATGACTACTGCTAGGAGTAGTTGGAAAACTAATAATACTTTTCTCATGTTTTTATAATGTAATTTTGATGCAAAGTTACGAAATTTTAAAGTAATAACGTTCATGTTGGTGTATTTGGGTACTACCTTTTATCTTTTTTAAGAAATTATATGGTGTTTTACGATAATTTCTTTGGAATTTCACAGTAAAACTCGTAACTTTGCAGCCGAAATGAACAAGAGAATCTTATACATATTCAGTCTATGGATGGCAACCATGAGCGTGCTGCTATCTACGGTGGTGAGTCATCATCACCACATGGATCGTATCTGTATGGTTCAGGAACAGTGTCAGGAAGATGGCAACATCAACGATGAGCATACTGAGCATCATGACCAGGAGTCGAATACCGACCGTGGCAACTGCCGTGTGCATCAGATGCACCACTTTGTAACCAATGCCAAGGTAGTGAAGGGCATCCGCAAGTTGCTGGTAGATGAGAGCCATCAGTTTGTGGTGCTATATTGTTCTTCTCTTTTAATCCTCCCTTGTCTCTCACTCATTTCTGTGAGATGGCAGCATGTGGCAGCTTCTCCTCTTGCTGAGGAACTGGCGGCTGGCTATAGCAGGCGGGGACCTCCTTCTATTTTATGATTTTATTCAAGTTTGCCACTTGGTTGCAAAAATCGGTTTGAAGATTCGAATGCAACTGAGTTGCAAGAATTTTTGTGTACTTTTGCCAGCGGATTTTTGATAAGATTCGTAGTGTGAAATTGTAGTGTAGAATTATAAAATAGAAGGAAAAACAAACATGAAAAGAATTGTTTTAATAGTTGCCGTTACGGCGATTGCCTGGGCTGGATTCGCTTTCTTTGCGAAACAGACCGGTTCAGAGGCTCATGCACACGAGGAACATGAGCACGAAGAAGTAGATTTTGATCATATTCCGTTGACAGCCAAGCAGGTCAGCACCGTAGATTTGAAGATGGGTGAGGCTGTGGAGCGCGAGATGGATGCTACCATTGATGCGAAGGGTTCGCTTGTGCTGCGTGCACAGGCAATGGGCGATGTGGCTTCGCTGATGGGAGGCATCGTGAAAAGCATTTCTGTTAAGGAAGGACAGTTTGTACAAAAGGGTCAGGTGGTTGCCACTGTTGAGAATACCGATGTGGTGAGTCTGCAGCGTGAGTACTATTCTGCTGCCAAGGAGTGTGAACTTGCCCGAAAGGATATGGAGCGCCAGAAGCTGCTCGCTCAGAATGGTGCTGGCATCAAGCGTACTCTGCAGCAGGCTCAGAAGGATTATCATGTGGCTCATGCCAACATGTTGGGCATCGGTCGCCAGTTGGCACAGATGGGCATTTCTACTGCCGCTGTAGCCAAAGGCAAGTTTACCACAGCATTCCCGCTGCGTGCACCTATTGCCGGCATCGTGAGCGAGATGACTGCCAGTCTGGGCAGTTATGCTGATATGCAGACTCCTTTGATGAAGATTAGGAATACCCAGGCTGTGGAATGCGACCTGAATATTTTTGAGAAAGACTTGGCGAAAGTCAAGGTGGGCAATCGTGTGACCCTGAACCTGACCAATCAGCCTGGCGTAAAACTTTCGGGAACCGTTTATGGCATGAACCAATACTTTAACGATAACTCGAAATCTGTTGCTGTTCATGTAAAATTGGATGCGGCAAGCGTGAAAAGTTATTTGCATTCTACATCTGGCAACACCCATGGCGGAAAGCTTTTCGCAGGTATGTATGTAAGCGGAAAGATAGCCACAGGTAGCCAGCAGTGTCTGGCTCTGCCATCTCAGGCCATCGTCAGTCAAGATGGAAAACAGTATGTCTTCGCCCTCAATGGAGCTCCTAGCAAGGGTAACTACAGCTTCTCCCGCCATGAGGTAACTACGGGTTCATCTGATGGTAAATATACAGAGGTGAAGCTTTGCGACCATCTGCTGAAGGGTAAGAATAGAGCTGCCGTCAAGAAGATTGTAACCGAAAATGCATATCATCTGGCTTCGCTTACAGGCGAACATGGTGAACATGCACATTAATTTATAGATTAAAGCGTATGTTTCAGAAACTTATTACTTATTCCATTCGCCATAAACTGGTGATTGGAGTTCTCTCTATAGCCCTGGCGATATGGGGTGTTTGGTCGCTGGTGCACCTCCCTTTCGATTCTACCCCAGATATTACAGATAACCAGGTGCAGGTTATCACTCAGGCTCCTTCTCTGGGAGCGCAAGAGGTGGAGCAGTATGTCACCACTCCCGTAGAGATGGCGCTCGCCAATATTCCGCGTATCCAGGAACGCCGAAGTATTTCAAGAAGTGGACTTTCGGTTATCACGCTTGTCTTCGATGATGCCGCCGATATCTATTGGGCGCGTTCGCAGGTTAGCCAGGTGGTGGAGCAGATGGAGAAAGAATTGCCTAAGAATACCGAAACCGAGATGGGACCTATCGCCACTGGATTGGGCGAAATCTACCATTATACCGTTCGTGCCAAGAAGGGATACGAGCACAAATACTCGCTCACCCAGCTCAGAACAATACAGGATTGGATAGTCCGTAAACAGCTTTCCGGTACTCCGGGTGTTGCTGAGGTCAGTGGCTGGGGTGGTTACGTCAAGCAATATGAAGTAGCCATTAATACCGACCAGCTGAATGCAAGCGGTGTTTCCGTAAGCGAGGTGTTTGATGCCTTGCAGCGTAACAATGCCAATACGGGCGGCAGTTATATCGAACAGAATTCCAACCAGTATTACATCCGTGGCATCGGTGTGGTAAAGAATCTGGAGGATGTTGCCAATATCACGGTGAAGACTGTGAATGGAACACCTGTCAAGGTGAGTGATGTGGCAAAGGTACAGTTGGGACATGCCACCCGTTTCGGAGCTGTTACCCGCAATGGCGAAGGCGAGGTGGTGGCAGGTATTGCCATCATGCTCAAGGGCGAGAACTTCCAGGAGGTTATCAAGAACGTGAAGGAGCGAATCAGCCAGATTCAGAAATCATTGCCTGAGGGCGTGATCATCGAACCTTTCATCGACCGAACCAATCTGGTGGATAGAGTAGAGGGTACCATCGCCCGCAACCTCATCGAGGGTGGACTCATCGTTATCTTCGTGCTTGTCATCTTCTTGGGAAACTGGCGTGCTGGTCTGGTGGTGGCGAGTGTCATCCCGCTGAGTATGCTCTTTGCCTT
>ERZ1027255.527-NODE-527-length-12064-cov-3.840620_pt1 | contig 12064 bp, 9 predicted proteins | sample MGYA00519261_ERZ1027255 | MGnify/ENA primary metagenome ERZ1027255 (study PRJEB26926, sample SAMN06164399) | human gut metagenome | biome: ENVO:00009003; feature: ENVO:2100002; material: ENVO:00002003 | host: Homo sapiens | place: USA | collected 2012 ...
GGGCTGGAGTCCGTCGGCGGGCCCGGCACCACGGCAGCGCTCGCGCTGCTCAACGATGCGGTGAAAAAAGGCGGCGTCATGGCGTCGTCCCACGTCGGCGGGCTCTCGGGTGCGTTCATCCCCGTGTCGGAGGATGCCGGCATGATCGCCGCGGCCGAGGCCGGCCGCCTGACGATCGAGAAGCTCGAGGCCATGACGTGCGTGTGCTCCGTGGGGCTGGACATGATCGCCGTGCCCGGCGACACGCCGGCCGAGACGATCTCCGCCATCATCGCGGACGAGGCCGCCATCGGCATGATCAACAATAAAACCACCGCCGTGCGTATCATCCCCGCGCCCGGCAAACAGGTGGGCGACACGGTGGCGTTCGGCGGCCTGCTCGGCAGCGCGCCGGTCATGCCGGTCAACCGCTGCAGCGCAGCGGAGTTCATCGCCCGCGGCGGGCGCATCCCCGCCCCGCTGCACAGCCTGAAAAACTGAGAGGAGAGCAAAGCCTTGACACAGGAAAAGATGGACCGCATCAGCGAGCTGACGCGCATCGCGCGCGAGCGCGACCTGACCCCCGAGGAACAGGCCGAGCGCAAGGCACTGCGCGAGGAATACCTCGCCGACTGGCGCCGCAGCACGATCGACGTGCTCGAAAACACGTACATCGACCACGGCGACGGCCGCATCACGAAACTGCCGAAGAAAAAGCGCTGAGCCGTCACGCTCTTGACAAGCGCGGCATATCGTGTTATACAAGAAGAGGAATTCCCCTTAAGAAGGGGGAAATGAACCGGAAGGAGCCTGAGCAATGCGTCTTTGCAGCTGCAGCAGCATCTGGGTCGCGGCATGTCCGACGGCCTGTTGTTGTCGTGCGCAAAGAAGCGTCGCTTTCTGCCGGTAAGTCCACGGCCGCGCCCCCAAGGTGCGTCCGCTGTGCATCCACATGGTCATGCAGCGCAGGAAGCGAAACGCTTCCTGCGCTTTTTTGCCTGTGGCGCTATGTGAAAGAAGAAGGAGTGTCCCCATCATGACGCAAAAAAGTCTGCTGCACGCCGTGGCGGCGCAGATCGCCAACGGCTACGAAACGGCCGAAGTGCCCATGTACAGCGAGCAGCTGCGCATGCCCGACCGCAAGGTCATCATCAAGATCATCGAGAACCTGCAGAAGGTGTTCTTCCCGGCGTATTTCGCAGGCGGCACGGTGTCGCACGTCTCGGCCGAGACGTTTGCGGAGTTCCTGCTCGGCGAGATCTACACCGACCTGTGCGAGCAGGTGCACCTGGCGTTTTCCAACACGATCAAGGACGAGGCGGAGCTGCGCGAGCGCACGAGCGCCGTGTGCGACCGCTTCCTGTGCCGCCTGCCGCAGATCCAGGCCATGCTCATGAAGGACGTGGCCGCAAACTTCGACGGCGACCCCGCCGCCGCCAGCAAGGAGGAGGTCATCTTCTCCTACCCCGGCCTGTACGCGATCTTCGTCTACCGCGTGGCGCACGAGCTCTACGAGAGCAAGGTTCCGCTCATCCCGCGCATCATGAGCGAGTACGCCCACGGCGCGACCGGCATTGACATCAACCCCGGCGCGCAGATCGGCGAATATTTCTTCATCGACCACGGCACCGGCATCGTCGTCGGCGAGACGACGATCATCGGCGACCACGTCAAGCTCTATCAGGGCGTGACGCTCGGCGCGCTCAGCCCGCGCCACGGCCATGCCGTGACCGGCAAACGCCACCCCACCGTCGGCGACAACGCCACGATCTACTCCGGCGCGTCCATCCTCGGCGGCAAGACCGTCATCGGCGCAAACTCCGTCATCGGCGGCAACTCGTTCATCACTGAGTCCATAGCCCCGAACACGAAGGCCAGCACCGAGACCCCGCGCATGATCTTCCGCGTCGCGCAGCCGAAGCCCGGCGACGAGAAATAAGGCATAAATACACAAAACACCGCAGGCCGACCGGCCTGCGGTGTTTTTACCTTATGCAGTTTCGCGCGCTCACAATACCCCAATGCCGATGCTCAGCACCGCGCCGACGAGCACGATGCCGATGCCGACGAGACACAGCACCACGACGACGGCGGTGCTCATATGCCGGCGCGAGGCGATCGCCCCGATGGTGAGGCCGAGCCCCATCAGCGCGGACACCGCGAGCACGAGCCACGCACCGCCCTTCATTTGCAGAGGGCGACGGCGGTCTTCGCCGCGACGCGGGCGTTATTGAGCACGAGCTGGATGTTGCTCTCGAGACTGTCGCCGCCGGTGAGCTCCGCCACACGGGCAAGCAGGAACGGCGTGGTCTCCTTGCCGTGGATGCCCTGCTCATGGCTCTCGGCGAGCGCCTGGTCGATGGCCTTGTCGATGACGGCCTTGTCCATGGCATACTGCTGCGGGATCGGGTTCGTGACGAGCATGCCGGTCTTGAGCCCCAGGTCGCGCTGCGCCTGGAAGATGGCAGCCAGATCCTCCGGCGTGTCGACGCGCGCGTCGACGCCGAGGCCGCTCTCGCGGGTGTAGAACGCGGGCAGCTCATCCGTGCCGTAGCCGAGCACGGGCACGCCCTTCGTCTCCAGATACTCCAGCGTCAGGCCGAGGTCGAGGATGGCCTTCGCACCCGCGCACACGACCATGACCGGCGTCTGCGCCAGCTCTTCGAGGTCGGCGGAGATGTCCATGGTCGTCTCGGCGCCGCGGTGCACGCCGCCGATGCCGCCGGTGGCAAAGACCTGGATGCCCGCCATGTGGGCGATCATCATCGTCGTGGTGACGGTGGTCGCGCCGTCCGCGCCGCGTGCGCAGATGACCGGCAGATCGCGGCGGGAGACCTTGGCGACCTTGCGCCCGGCCTTGCCGAGGTAGTCGATCTCTTCCTTGGAAAGGCCCGCCTTCAGGCGGCCGCCGATGATGGCGATGGTGGCGGGCACGGCACCGCAGGAGCGGATGATCTCCTCCACCTTCAGGGCCGTCTCCTTGTTCTGGGGATAGGGCATGCCGTGGGAGATGATCGTGCTCTCGAGCGCGACGACCGGGCGGCCGTCCGCGAGCGCCTGCTGCACCTCGGGTGCGATGTCCAGATATTTGTTCATGTTCATAATCAAAAACCTCCTTGGTTGTGTCGGTCCGCTTGGTTCGCCTATATTGTAAAAGGTTTTCCGAAATTGTCAAGCACAATCCATCCGCAGCCGTTCCGGCCGCGATCAAAAGGAGGCTGCCGAAGCAGCCTCCAAAAATTTCATATGCGTAATATGCGAAAAATCACGCGGCCAGAAGCGACAAAGCCGGCTCCGGATCTTCCCCGGAATTCATGACTTCATCCATGCCGATGTTGTAGAGGTTGAAGAACACCTGCGCAAGCTGCGCGCGCGTGAGCATGCCGGTCGGGTCAAAGTGCGCGCCGCCCACGCCGTTCATGATGCCGCCCAGGTAGCAGAACGCCACGCCCGCTCTCGCCCAGGAAGCGACGCTGCCGCCGTCCGCGATCTCAGCCAGAGCCGCATCGACCAGATCCGCGCCGAGCTTCACATCGGCCATGCGCAAGAGGATGGTCGCCATCTCCTGACGGGTAATGGCCCGGTTCGGGCGGTATGTGCCGTCCTCATAGCCCTGCATGATGCCGGTGCAGCTTGCCCAGAGCATGGCGTCGTAATACCATGCATCCGGATCTGCGTCCGGAATCGCAGCTATATGCAACACGGTCGGCGAACCGGCAAGCCGGTAGAGCACCTGCGCGACCATGGCGCGGGTCGTCGTCACGTTCGGCGCAAACTCGGTCGCGGTCATGCCGTTCATCAGGCCGGAAGCCTGTGCGAAATCGACAGCCGCCTTGTACCAGCCGCTCTGCGCATCGGTGAAGGTGTTGGGCACAAAGACCAGCTCCGGCATGGCCTTCAGCAGGTCGGCCGTGGCCGCCTCGACCGCTTCCGTCGTCTTCGCTGCCTTGTAGGCTGCATAAGCCGCCTTCACGCCCTTGACAGAGTCTTCCGTGTACGCCGACAGGTCGCACAGCAGGCTCATATTCTCCAGGAACGTCCCGCGGGCCTCCAGCTCTTCAGCGGACGCCGCTCTCACGATGCGGTCGCCCGGCAGGGCATATTCCTCGCCGATGACACCGCCAAGCACCTCGGTAATGTATTCCATGACCACCTCGTCCAGCGGCAGGCCGGTGTCGAACTGGTCGGTCGCCGCTGCGAAGGCGTAGTAGGTGTCGCCGCCGCCGGCCACGAAGTTGTTCGTGACGACAGCGTAGGTAGCCGTCGGGTCAAACGCCTTGCCGTTGACGTTGTCAATGGTCACGCGCTGGATGCTCTTCGGGCCGTAGTAGGTGGATTTGGGATAGGGCTCCTCGGCCTTGTCGTACGGCTCATAGGTCTTGAGGGCAAACTGCAGGCCGGCCACCTGCGGGAAACCGCCGAGGGATTCCGGCGTGCAGAAAGTACTGGCCTCGAGCGCCTCGAGCAGCTCGGCGCCGGTCACGTAAACAACTGCCAGCGTGTTGCCGAACGGCAGCACGGTGTTGATGTCCTTCTTGGTGATGTCGCCCGCCTTGACGGTCGCGCGGATGCCGCCGCCGTTGGTGATGGCGACCACCATTTCAGGATCCACTTCCAGCGCGGCATCGGTGCGGATTTTCCAGAGCATGGCGTCCGTGATCAGGTCGCCGAGGTTGGTCTCAGAGTCACGGTTGCCGTCGGGGGCCTTCGCGCCGTTGAGCGTGACCTTGCTGACGGCAAACTTCTCACCATAGGCCTTGTCGATGGGGTCGATGATGGCCTTGGCGGCCGCGGCGACCTTCTCATCGCGCGTTTTGTAGTCAACGACGGTGACGTCCTTGCCTTCGACCTGCTCCTTGTGCCAGATGGCCTTGAGCTCGTTGCCGACGATCTGCTTCGTGGCGTTGTCAATGGTGATGACGCCGATGTTGGCAAAGGCCGTGCCCGTGGACTGGATGTCCTCGCCGTTCGGGCCGGCGGTGATCACGCTGTGGGAGTGGCCGTCGATGATGAAGTCGATGCCCTTCACGTTCTTGGCCAGATCATAGGAGGTATAGGGCTCGGAGCTCCCGTCGATGCCCAAGTGGGACAGGCAGACGATGATGTCGGCGCCGTTTTTCTGGAGCTCGGCGACCTGCTCGGCCGCGCAGGCATAGAGCTCTTTGCCGTCCTTGCCGGCAAGGAACTTCAGGCCCTCGATCAGCTTCGGGTTGGCCTTGGTCTGCGCTTCGGGCGTCTCGAGACCGAAGAAGCCAATCTTCACGCCGCCCTTTTCGATGATGGTGTTGGCATCGAAAATGGTCTTGCCGTCGGCGTCGAGCACGTCGGCGCACAGGACCTTGAACTTGGCAGCCTTCATGTTCTCCGCCAGCTGGGCATAGCCGTAGTCAAACTCATGGTTGCCGATGGTGGCCACATCGTAGCCGGTGGCGTTCATCATGGTCACCGCGTCCGCGCCCTTGTTGACGCTGACATAGACGGTGCCCTGACTGTAGTCGCCGGCGTCGGCCAGGATGACCTCGGCGCCCTGCGCCTCATAGTCGGTCTTCAGGGATGCCATGGCCGCATACAGGTCGATCGCACCATGCACGTCGTTCGAGTGCAGGATGACGGTCTTGCCGGCAAGCGGCTTTGCCTCGTCAGCCGCAAACGCCGTGCACGACAGACTCAGGATCAGGCACAGCACCAGCAGCAGCGAAAGCAGTTTCTTCGTGTGCTTCATGTGATATCCTCCATTTTTTGAATTTGGGGTATCGCTGTTTTGATTATAGCATCCCATGAGAAAAATTGGGATGGGCTTTGCGCAAAAAGTGCGGCAAATCCGGCGCGCAATTTGAACAAAATTATTCGTCGTTTTTGTCTCATTTGTCAAATAACCGAAATGAGATTCGTTTTCTGCTTTTCCCATTTACAACACTGCGGGCAATATGGTAAACTATTGTTTCAAAGTGTTATTTGAAAGGAGCCGAACGATGAGCTACGCAGACGAGGTCTTTATCCGCAACTGCCGCGACATTCTGACGCACGGCGTCTGGGACACCGATCAGGCGGTGCGCCCCCACTGGGAGGACGACGGCGCGCCGGCGCACACGGTCAAAAAGTTCGGCATCATCAACCGCTATGACCTGTCCAAAGAATTTCCGCTGCTGACGCTGCGGCGCACCTACTGGAAGACCGCCGTGGACGAGCTGCTGTGGATCTGGCAGCAGAAGTCGAACAACATCCACGACCTGCGCGGCCACATCTGGGATCAGTGGGCCGACGAGACCGGCTCGATCGGCAAGGCCTACGGCTACCAGCTCGGCGTCAAGCACCAGTATCCCGAGGGTGAATTCGACCAGGTGGACCGCGTGCTCTACGACCTGAAGCACAACCCTGCCTCCCGCCGCATCCTGACGAATATTTATACGTTCGAGGATCTGCACGAGATGGCGCTCTATCCATGTGCGTACTCGATGACGTTCAACGTCTCGGGCAACACGCTCAACGCCATCCTCAACCAGCGCAGCCAGGACATGCTCGCGGCGAACAACTGGAACGTCGTGCAGTACGCCGTGCTCGTGCACATGTTCGCGCAGGTGTCCGGTCTGCAGGCGGGCGAGCTGGTGCACGTCATTGCCGACGCGCACATCTACGACCGCCACGTGCCGGTCATCGAGCAACTGATCCAGAACGAGCCGAAACCGGCACCGCAGTTTTTCATCGACCCGGACGTGCACGATTTTTACGCCTTCACCCGCGACAGCTTCCGCGTCGAGGGGTACGAATACAGCGAGTTCACGGGGAAGATCCCCATCGCGGTGTAAGGGGGGCTGAGCCATGGATGCGATCGTCGCCGTCTATGCCGACTGGGGCATCGGGGCCAAGGGCACGCAGCCGCTCGTGATCCCGGCCGACCGCCGCCGCTTCCGCGAGCTGACGATGGGCGCGGCCGTGATCGTCGGCCGGCGCACGCTGGACGATTTTCCCGGCGGCAGGCCGCTGCCGGGGCGCGAAAACCTCGTGCTCACGCGGCAGAACATCGTAATCGAGGGCGCGCAGGTGGTGCACTCCCCGGCGGAGGCCGCGGCCGCCGCCGCGCAGTATGACCGCTGCTTCGTCATCGGCGGAGACAGCGTGTTTCGGCAGATGTTTCCCCACCTGACGCGCGTATACGTCACGAAAATCGACGCCGTGCCCCACTCGGACGTGTTTTTTCCGGATCTGGACGCCGACCCCGCGTGGCGCTGCGCGGCGAGCGAGCCGCGCGCGGAGCACGACGGCGTGGGCTATCAGTTTTGCGTGTACGAAAAAGCAGAAGCATAAAAAGCCTCTCAGAGTTTGCCGTCCGCAGGCGGCAAAAAAGTGCAATCATTTTCTCGCGCGACATGTGCGTGAGAGAAAATACTTCTCAGACTGCAAGTGTGGAATTTGTGCGCCACAGGCACACAAATTCTGCGCGCAGCAGACTGCAAGCCTTTAGTCGGGAAAACCTCCGGTTTTTCCGACAAACTCAAAACCGCCGCTTTCCTCTTCGGAAAGCGGCGGTTTTTTCTGCCTTCACCCGGTGAGCACCGTGAGTGAGAGCGCGTTGATGCACATGTGGAAAAACACCGGCGGCCAGATCGAGCGCGTCTGCTCATAACAGAACGTGAGCGCGGCCGACACCGGCACATACGCCAGCGCCGAGAGCAGCAGCTTCGGATCCTGATACACGAGCACATACTGCCAGACATGGTAGAGCGAGAAGAGCGCGATCGACGCGGCATAGGCCCAAAAGCGGCTCTTCGGCCGGATCGTGCCGAAGACCACGCCGCGAAACAGGCACTCCTCCACGAGCGGCGCCATGAGCACCGCGACGGCGATCATGCGCTTGTAGTCCGTCCGGGCGAGGCCGGTCACGGCATCGTTGTTCGGCACGGGCAGCTCGCCGATGAGGCTCGTGCCGAGCTGCAGCACGAGCGAGAGCAGCACGTCGATGCCGTAGGCGGCAAACATCATGCCGAGGCAGCGCAGGATGCTGCCGACCATCGTGTCAAAGCTGCGGCGCAGAAACCGCCACATGGCGATGAGCGTGAACACGAGGCCGCAGAGATAATACACCACGTTGCACGTGATGTCCGCCGGCTGCTCGCCGAGCACCGCCAGGAGCAGCATGCCGAGCGTCAGCGGCAGCACGACCGCATGGATGGGGAAATACACCCAGCCCGCGATGCGCGCGCCACGCGGCATGGGGTCTGTCCACGCCGTGTTGGGATGTTCCACGTCAGCCCCTCGCTTTCTGCTGCAGCTCAAAGAGCAGGCGCATGGCCTCGAGTGGCGTGATCGTGTTGAGGTCGATGCTGCGCAGCTGCTCGGCGATTTCGTCCCCGGCCGCGTCGCCGAGCGTCATCTGCGCCGCATCCTGCGCCGCGTGGGCGGGCGCGGCCAGCTCCGTCGCGCCGGACTCCAGCTCGCGCAGGTAGGTCTTGGCCTTCGTAATGATCGCGTCGGGCACGCCGGCGAGCTTGGCGACCTCGATGCCGTAGCTGTCGTCGGCCGCGCCGGCGACGATCTTGCGCAGGAACAGCAGCGTGCCGCCCTGCTTTTTGGCCGTAATGTTGTAGTTGCGCACGCCGGGCAGCGTCTGCTCGAGCGCGGTCAGCTCGTGGTAGTGCGTGGCGAACATGGTCTTGGCGCCGAGGCGGCGGGGGTCGGCGCAGTATTCGAGCACCGCGCGGGCAATGGCCATGCCGTCGTAGGTGGACGTGCCGCGGCCGATCTCATCAAGGATGAGCAGGCTCTGCGCCGTGGCGTGGCGGAGGATGTTGGCCATCTCGCTCATCTCGACCATGAACGTGCTCTGCCCGGCGGCGAGATCGTCGGACGCGCCGATGCGCGTGAACACACGGTCGACCACGCCGATGACGGCGCTCTTGGCCGGGACGAACGAGCCCATCTGCGCCATGAGCACGATGAGCGCGGTCTGGCGCATATACGTGGATTTACCGGCCATGTTCGGCCCGGTCACGATGGCGACGCGGTCGTCCGCGTCGTTGAGGAACGTGTCGTTCGGGACAAAGAGACTGTCCTTCTGCGCCTGCTCGACAACGGGGTGACGCCCCTCGCGGATATCGAGCGTGCGCGAGAGATCGACCTCGGGGCAGACGTAGTGGTTTTTCACCGCCGTCTCCGCCAGCGAGCACAGCGCGTCGAGCCGGGCCACGGCGTCCGCCGCCGCCTGCACGCGCGCGACCTCGCCCGCGACGAGCTGGCGCACCTCGTTGAAGAGCGTATACTCCAGCTCCGCGATGCGCTCGCGCGCCGTCAGGAGCGTGTTCTCGAGGTCTTTGAGCTCGCGCGTGAAATACCGCTCGCTCGACACGAGCGTCTGCTTGCGGATATAGTCGTCCGGCAGCTCGGTGACGCCCGCGCTGTTCGGAATGTCGATGTAGTAGCCAAAAACCTTGTTGTAGCCGACCTTGAGCTTTTTCGCGCCGGTGCGCTCGCGCTCGCGCTGCTCGAGCTCGGCGACGGTCTGCGCGCCGTGGTCGCGCACGTTGCGCAGGCGGTCGACCTCCTCGCTGTAGCCTTGGCGGAGGATGCCGCCCTCGCGCACGGAAAACGGCGGTTCGTCGCAGATGGCGCGGTCGATGCGCGCGCAGAGATCGGCGAGCGTGTCCATCTGCGCAATATCGCGCAGGGCCGCACTGTGCACATCCTTCAGCAGCGCTGTCAGGTTCGGCAGCTGCGCGCAGCACAGGGCCAGCGCGTGCAGGTCGCGCCCGTTGGCAGAGCCGTACACCGCGCGGGAGACAAGGCGCTGCATGTCGCCGATCTCGCGCAGGCAGCGGATGAGCTCGCCCCGCAGGACGCTGTCGCCCACCAGCTCCTCCACCGCGCCGAGGCGGCGGCGGATCTGCACGGGGCTGAGCAGCGGGCGCTCCACCCACGCGCGCAGCAGGCGGCCGCCCATGGGCGTTTTCGTCTTGTCGAGCACCCAGAGGAGGCTGCCGCGCTTTTCGCCGGAGCGGAGGTTTTCCGTCAGCTCCAGATTGCGGCGCGTGGTGTAGTCCAGCTCCATGTAGTGGTCGTCACCCAGCAGCTCCAGCCGCCGGATGTGGCCGAGGTCGCACTTTTGCGTCTCATGCAGGTAGGCCAGCAGCGCCCCGGCCGCGCACACGGCCGCCGGCGCCTCGCCGAGGCCGAGCTCGTCCGTGCTCTGCACGCCAAACTGCTCGCACACGCGCGCGGCCGCCGCCATGTATTCAAACCGGTCGCCGCCCGCCTCGACCAGACTGCCGAGGCGCTTGGTGAGGAAGGTGCGGATGTCGTCATTTTCCGCCGCCGCGTCGGCGCACACGGCCTCGCGCGGGGCGAAGCGGCCGAGCTCGTTGAGGATGTGACTCACGGCGTCGGCCGGGTAGTTCGCGGCGCAGAATTCCCCCGTCGAGAGGTCGCAGAACGCCGTGCCGCCGGACTGCCCGCTGAGATACACCGCGCAGAGGTAATTCGACTTATTCTCCTCGAGCATGGACGAGGCCGTGACTGTGCCGGGCGTGATGATGCGGATCACGTCGCGGTCGACCAGCCCCTTGGCCAGCGCGGGGTCTTCCAGCTGCTCGCAGATGGCCACCTTGTAGCCCTTGGCGATCAGGCGGCCGATGTACGCCTCGGCCGAGTGGTACGGCACGCCGCACATGGGCGTGCGCTCGGCCGGATCCTCGACATTGCGGTCGCGCGTCGTGAGCGTGAGGTCGAGCTCGCGCGCGGCCAGGCGCGCGTCGTCGTCGAACATCTCATAGAAATCGCCCAGCCGGAAAAACAGCAGGCAGTCGGGGTTGCGCTGCTTGATCTCATAATATTGCCGCTTCATCGGCGTCAGTTCCGCCATGCGTCATACCTCCTCGCCATAGAGCGCCCAGGTGTTGCTTCCGGTGATCTTCACGTCCACGAACCGGCCGACAAGGGATGCGTCCCCGCGCATATGCACGAGGCGGCCGCCCTTCGTGCGCGCCGTGAGCGGATGGTCGCCCCGGCCGTCAGCCCCGTCGACGAGCACGCGCTGCACGCTGCCCTCATAGGCGCGGTGCTTTTCCTCCGAGATGCGGTTGGCCGCCGCGACGAGCGCGTCAAAGCGCACCTGCTTCTGCGCGCGGGTGTAGGGGTCGGGCATTTTCGCCGCCGGCGTGCCGACGCGCGGCGAGTAGATGAAGGTGAACATCGCATCGTAGCGCACGGTCTCGATGAGCGAGAGCGTGTCCTGAAACTCTTCGTCCGTCTCGCCGGGGAAACCCACGATGATGTCCGTCGTGAGCACAAGATCGGGCATGTACTGCCGCGCGAGCGCCACCTGCGCCAGATATTTCTCGCGCGTGTAGCCGCGGTTCATCGCGTGCAGGACGCGGTCGTTGCCGCTCTGCACGGGCAGGTGCATCTGGTGCGCGCACTTTTCGCACTCGGCCATGGCGCGAAAGAGCTTTTCCGTCGCGTCCTTCGGGTGGCTGCTCATAAAGCGGATGACAAAGTCGCCCGGGATGGCGTTGAGCCGCCGGATGAGGTCGGCAAAGTCCACGTCCTCGTCGAGGTCGCGGCCGTAGGAGTCGACGTTCTGCCCCAGGAGCGTGATGTCCTTATATCCCGCCGCGACGAGCTCGCGCGCCTCGCGCTCGATCTCGTCCGGATGGCGGGAGCGCTCGCGCCCGCGCACATACGGCACGATGCAGTAGGTGCAGAAGTTGTTGCACCCGTACATGATCGACAGCCATGCCTTGACGCTGCCGTCGCGCTGCTGGGGGATGCCCTCGGCCACGCTGCCGTCCGCCGGCGCGATGGCGAACACCCGCCGGTGCTCGGTGCAGACGGTGCGCAGCAGCTCCGGGAAGCGCCACAGCTCATGCGGGCCGAAGACGAGGTCGACGATGCGGTAGGACTTTTTCAGCTTCTCGGCCACATGCGCCTGCTGCGCCATGCAGCCGCAGACCGCGATGATCTGGTTGGGGTTGCGCGCCTTGGTATGCGTCAGCGCGCCGACGTTGCCGAACACGCGCGTCTCGGCGTGCTCGCGCACGGCGCAGGCTGTCTCTTATACACATCTCCGAGCCCACGAGACTCGACGTCATCTCGT
>ERZ1027255.528-NODE-528-length-12063-cov-6.420720_pt1 | contig 12063 bp, 7 predicted proteins | sample MGYA00519261_ERZ1027255 | MGnify/ENA primary metagenome ERZ1027255 (study PRJEB26926, sample SAMN06164399) | human gut metagenome | biome: ENVO:00009003; feature: ENVO:2100002; material: ENVO:00002003 | host: Homo sapiens | place: USA | collected 2012 ...
CCCTCACTTTGCGAGCAAAGTGAGCTACAATGCTGGCGCCGCAACAGACGATTGCGTGGGCCTGTGCAAATCTCCGCTGCGATGGCGCTACTGCTAACCTTTGATATTCCAATTTTGAACACCTTACCTGAAAAGGGCAGCACCTCCGCCCTCGCCATGCTATTTGCTCTAAAAAAATCTGCGCGATTTTTGGGCCAAAATGGCATGACGGTTGCGGCCGTGTTCCTCGTCCCATTTATCTTGGCCTTGTATGTCGTATGTCCCCTTCTGAGGTGTTAGGGAACTTATGGGGCTGGGAATATTTGCAGTTGGTCAGTCAGTCTTTGATTGAAATCTGATGGGGAGCGTGAACCACACTGGAACAGGATGGCCTTGTTGGCGTGCAGGCGTGAAAAGATGCAGTTTCCTGACAACATCAATGGCTGCCTGGTCGCATTCTTTGGAAAGGCCTTTCTTGATAACGACTTTACCGACTGAGCCGTCTATTTCTATACGGAAGCGAAGCACAACAATTCCTTGAACTCCTCCTTCTTGAGTGCTGCGCGGCAAAATCAAATTTTCTGAAATGAATCTCAATAGCGCAGACTCGCCACCAGGATAAGCGGCCTGTATTTCAACGATGCTGTTGTCCATAACCTCTTCTTCCTTGCGTATTGGCTGCTCTTCCTTTTTCCTTGTTTCTGCTTCAAATTCTGAAAGGCATGCGCTAAAGCCAGCCAGGCTCAGTTTGAAGGATTCCTTTTTGCCTAAGGCTTTGTCGAAATAGTCGAAGGTGACATAATCAGCCTTTTTTAATTCCTCGCCAGAGTAGGAGGCGTAAAAGAAACTGGAAAAGCCTTGGGAATCAATTTCTCCGTCATCGCCCATACCTCGATAATAAATCGCGGCTGAAACCGTTTTATCTTTAGAGAAGCCTGATTGCATGAGTCGTGTGGAGATTCTTCGTTCCGAGCTTGGAATCCTGCCGTTATTGTGCATAATGGCATCCCTATATATATTAAGGTAGTTTGGCCCTTTATATTCTCTGATCACTTTTAATGTTTTGCCCGTTGGATAAAAAACGGCATCCAACTGGCCCTTAGTAGTATAGTGGCCAGGGATAAATTCCGTTTCCTGAGTATAATAGTTTTTCTCAGGTATCAGTCTCCAAAATCCTTGCGAAAATCCAGTGCCGGCAAAAGCCAGGGCCAGCAACAAAGTCAGTAAGCGTTTCATCATGATAAAGGTTTATTTTTTGGGGTTTACTCTGCAAATATACCCCCTCATAGTGCAGCCTATCTTCATTATGCAGAAAAAATGAAGATACTGCATAAGAATATCTTGGCGATTGGGGAAAAATCATTAAATTTACGTCATAATTACCCTTGAATTTCTTATGCCGACAAACAAAAATGCCCAGCTTCGTTACCAGATTCTCGACCGCTGTTTCAGTGATTTACATCATAAATACACCATTGAGGACCTCCTGCGGCTGGTCAACGAAAAACTTTTCGCCATCAACGGTTCCAGCGTGAGTCTGCGCCAGATACGCGACGACATCCGCTACATGAAAGACCCCGACGCCCTGAATGCTCCCATTGAGGCCGTTCCCATCTCTGGGAGAAAGAGTTACTACCGTTATGCCGACCCCCATTTCTCCATCTTCAACAATGCGCTCTCTGTTGAGGAGATGGTGGCCCTGCAGTCGGTCATCAGCGCCATGAACCGCTTTCGCGGCATTTTGGGAAATGCCTGGTTGGAAGATGTCATCTCCAACCTCGAATGTCGCTTCGGCATCAAGCCCAATACAGAGGGGGTAGTTTCTTTTGAGCAAAATGAGCGCCTCAAGGGAATAGACCTTTTGGGACGTCTCATTGACGCCGCGCTCCATCATCAGCCGTTGGAGGTGACCTATCAGCCCTTCTTCGGCGGCGAGTCGTGTTCCGTTGTCCATCCCTACCACCTCAAGCAGTTTAATCAGCGTTGGTTTCTCATCGGCCTGCAGCAGACGTCATGCGGCAGCCAACTCACCAACCAGGCCCTCGACCGCATGGTCAAGGTCGTCCCCTCTGATGTGCCCTTCGTTCCCAACGAGACCATCAACTTCGCCACTTATTTCCGCGATGTCGTCGGTGTCACCATTCCCGAAGACCATCCGCAGCCCGAAGAAGTCATCTTGCGTTTCGATGAGGCCCGTTTCCCCTACGTGGTCAACAAGCCCATCCATGCTTCGCAGTCGTTGTACGCCTCGTTGCCGAATGCCATCCGCCTCCTCCTTCGCCCCAACAAGGAACTCGAGGCCCGCATCCTCTCCTACGGCCCACAGGTGGAGGTCATCGCCCCCTCGTGGTTCAGAGCGCAGATTTCGCAGAAACTGGCCGCTGCCGTCCGCCAATATGTTGGGGAGGACATCACGTCCTGCCTTTCAGGGGCTTTGTAATGGTAATGGCAGGGAAGTCAGTGTTCAGGTCTCGCGTGGGCCACAAACAAAGGGTCAAACATACGTCGGCCCGTTCAGTTTTATATCTTATCCTATACTCTACCCTATATGAACAAACAGCAACTTGCCAACCGCATCTGGGCTTCGGCCAACAGCATGCGCAGCAAAATCGCCGCCAACGAATATAAAGACTATATCCTCGGTCTCATCTTCTATAAGTTTATCTCCGACACCGAAGTGAAATACTTCACCCAGGACTGTGGCTGGCAGGAAGAAGAACTCGTGGACCTCGTGGAAGACTACAAAGATGACGACATGAAAAAGGCCATCGAGGAATGCCAAAACAAAATCGGCTTCTTCATCACCTATGAACACCTCTTCTCCACCTGGCTCGGGAAAAATGCCAACTTCGATGTTGCCACGTTGAGCGCGGCATTGGGCAATTTCGACCGCCTTCTGAATCCCAACTTTGCCTCCGTTTATGGCGGCATTTTCAAAACCCTGCGTGAAGGTCTCAGCAAGCTCGGCGACAACCCCGCCGCGCAGACCAAAGCCCTCCGGAAACTCATCGATCTCATCAAGGACATCCCCACCGACGGCACCCAGGACTACGACGTACTCGGCTATGTCTATGAATTTCTCATCAGCAATTTCGCCGCCAGTGCCGGCAAGAAGGCAGGCGAATTTTATACGCCGCACGAGGTGGCCATGGTCATGTCGGAAATCGTGGCCGAACACCACCAAGACAAAACAGAGCTCGAAATCTACGACCCCACCTCAGGGTCGGGTTCGTTGCTCATCACCATTGGTAAGGCCGTCAGCAAGCACATCGCTGGTCGAAACAAAGTGAAATACTACGCCCAGGAACTCATCGAGAGCACCTACAACCTCACCCGCATGAACCTCGTCATGCGCGGCATCATCCCCGACAACATCAAGGCCCGCTGTGCCGACTCTCTTGACGAAGACTGGCCGCTCGAAGAAAAAGACAACGACATCGCCAAGCCGCTCGCCGTCGACGCCGTGGTCAGCAATCCGCCTTATTCGCAGCACTGGGATCCCAAGGACAAGGAAACTGATGTTCGCTTTGCCCAGTATGGTCTCGCGCCGAAAACGAAGGCCGACTATGCCTTCCTCCTCCACGAGCTCCACCATCTCAAGCCCGATGGCATCCTCACCATCGTCCTTCCCCACGGCGTGCTCTTCCGTGGTAAGGCCCCACGCCTCTGTGCGCCCGACGGCACTCTCCTGCCTGCCGACGAGCGTGAAGATGGACAGGCTGAAGGACAGATTCGCGCCCAGCTCATTGAGAAAAACAACATTGACGCCATCATCGGTCTGCCGCCCAACATCTTCTTTGGAACGGGCATCCCCACGCTCATCATGGTCTTGAAGAAAAACCGCGGTGATGAGGGCATTCTCATCATCGATGCCAGCAAGGGCTTTGTTAAGGAGGGCAAGCAAAACCGCCTCCGTGCTTGCGACATCAAGAAAATCGCCGACACCTATCGCGAACGCCGTACAGAGGTGGGCTATTCTCGCGAAGTGAGTCGCAACGAAATCCGCCGCAACGAATACAACCTCAATATTCCGCGCTACGTTGACAGCAGCGACCCCATCGAGCATTACGACATCTACAGCACCATGTTTGGCGGCATCCCCGAGAGCGAAATCAACGACCTCGCGTCTTATTGGCAGGCCTTTCCTTCGCTCCGTCGGGAACTCTTCGCCTCGTGTGCCGACCGCCCTTATGCCGACCTTCGCGCCGACGACATCGCCGCCGTCATTCGTGCCAATGCCGATGTCGTGCGCTTCAAGACCGCCTTCGTCGAGGCCTTTGCTGGCTTCGACGAGATGCTTCGCCAGCGCCTCATTTGTCATGTAGAGACGGTGCGCGAACTTGAGGAAACGGACATCATCTCTGAAGACATCTTCCGCCGCATCGCCCCACTGCCGCTTGTCGACCGCTATGCCGCCTACCAAATCTTTGCCGACCATTGGGGCGGCATCATTGGCGACATCGAAGTCCTGCAAATCGATGGCTTCGTGGCCTGCAACCAGCTCATCCACGAAACCGACGATGGCAAGGAGGAAGTGTGCGACGTGGGCGAGAAAGGGCGCATTATGCCTTTCCCCCTCATCCAGACGGTCTATTTCCAGGCGCAGCTTGATGTTCTGCAGGCGCTCACCAACCGCATTGCGGACATCAACACCAAGGTGGAGGCCATCAAAGACGAGTTCACAGAAGAAGAGCAAGAGACTTATTTCGACAGCGAAAAGGAGGGCGTGCTCGACAAGAAGCGCATCACGGCCGATGCCAAATCAGGTTTAGATATTGAACTTTCCACCAGATTGAAACTCCAGCGCCTCGTTGCCCTCTGGGACGAGCAGACCAAAAAGCGCCGAAAGGTGCTGAAGGATACGCTTGCCCTGCAAAAGCTCACACGCGAGAAAATCCAGCACCTCGACATGAACGAAATCAACCGCTTGCTCTATCTTAAATGGATTCAACCTGTCACCTCGGCCATCCAGGCCATGCCCGATGCCGTCGTTGACGAACTGGCAGCCGCCGTGCGCCACCTCGCGGAGAAATATGCCCTCACTTATTGCGACATCGAGCGCGAACTTGCCGAATCGCAGCAGGCGCTCGCCAGCCTCGTCGACGAACTTTCGGGCGACGACTTTGCCATCGAAGGACTTAAAGCCCTCGTGGAATGTCGCTGAAATCTAACTGTAATTTGATTTTTAACAACATGCTCTGGCATGAATAGGATTTGAAGGTATGAATAAACCGAAGATTAGATTTAAGGGATTTGAGGGGGAGTGGAAGGATTCAATGCTTAGTAGTATTGCGATTTTCTCTAAGGGACAAGGATATTCAAAAAGTGATTTAAGAGAAAATGGTCATCCTATAATTCTATATGGACGAATGTATACAAAGTATCAGTTTGCCATAAACGAGGTTGATACTTTTTCCAATCTAAAAGGTGCTTATGTCCTTTCTGAAGGGAATGAAATAATAATGCCTGCTTCAGGGGAAACACCTGAAGATATTGCATGTGCATCTGCTGTATTAGCAAAAGGTATTATACTAGGTGGGGATTTAAATATTGTACGTTTTGATTTAAAAAAATATTCCACTCCATTTCTTGCGTTGACAATTACTTACAGCAAGACACACTATGATTTAAGTAAATGTGCACAAGGAAAGTCTGTTGTACATCTTCATAATGAAGCTATTAGTAAAACAGCAGTTTCCATTCCCTCCCTCCCCGAGCAGCGTGCCATCGCCTCCTACTTCACCTCTCTCGATGCCCAAATCGCCGCCTCCACCTCCCGTCTTTCTTCTTTAAAACAAATCAAGGCGGCCAGCCTGCTGAATATGTTCCCACAGAAAGGAGAGACGGTGCCGCGCGTTAGATTTAAGGGATTTCAGGGGGAGTGGGTAAGGCAAAGACTGGGAGATATTAGTGCTTCTTTCTCAGGAGGAACGCCCGCTGTTAGTGTCTCAGATTATTATGGAGGTAATATCCCTTTTATTCGTTCTGGCGAAATACATGAAAATAGGACACAACTATATATAACGCAGGCAGGATTAAATAATTCCTCTGCCAAAATAGTAGAAAAAGGAACTATACTATATGCTCTCTACGGGGCTACAAGTGGAGACGTAGGAATTTCAAAACTTCGTGGGGCTATAAATCAAGCGATACTTGCAATAGAACCTACTAAAGATATTGATAATTTTTTTTAGCAGGTTTTTTGCAGTCATATAAGAATAGAATAATTAACGAATTGTTACAAGGAGGACAGGGTAATTTGTCAGGCTCTCTTGTTAAAAAAATTTTGCTTGCTATTCCCTCCCTCTCCGAGCAGCGAGCCATCGCCTCCTACTTCACCGCCCTCGACGCCCAAATCACCCTTCATCGCAAGCGCCTTGAAAAACTGAAACAAATCAAGGCCGCTTGCCTCGAAAAGATGTTCGCTTGAAAAGACACGCGACAATGATGCCTGGGCGCTTTCGTCTCTCAGGCATTCTTGCAGCAGGGCATAGCGTTCAAGTATAGTTCCGTTTTTCAAACGGAGTACGCTCTAATTTTGCAGGATTTTCCAGAATAAAGAAATATCATGAAACATTACACAATACCGATTTTACCGCTTACGTACGACTTGGAAACCATTGATGTGCTGAAACAACTCAACCGTTCCAATCGGAAGTTGGCAGAATTGAGAGGCGTTGCTCAAACAATTCCGAACGAAGCCATTCTCATCAATACACTTGCCCTTCAGGAAGCGAAGGACAGTAGTGAGGTAGAGAATATCATAACAACACAGGACGACCTCTTCAAGGCCGACTTGAATATGAGCCAAAATGTTGGCAGGCTGGCCGAAAAGGAAGTCTTAAACTATCGGGAAGCGCTTTTGGCCGGTTTCCAAGAGGTCAGAGAAAAAGGCATATTGTCTCTTAACACAATTAAGAATATTCAAAGCCATCTGGAACACAATAATGCCGGATTTAGGTCTGTTCCCGGAACGGCCTTGAAGCGCAACGATGGTGTAACGGTCTATACGCCCCCTCAAGACCCAGAGGAGATAAACCGCCTTATGTGCAACTTGGAGAATTTCATAAATGACGACAAACTGAGTTCGCTCGACCCTCTTATCAAAATGGCCATCATCCACCATCAGTTTGAGAGCATTCATCCTTTCTATGATGGCAACGGACGTACGGGGCGCATCGTGCTGATTTTGTATCTTGTCATTGCCGATCTCCTTGACCTGCCCGTTTTGTATCTCAGCCGTTTTATCACACACAACAAGACTGAGTATTATCGTTTGCTGCAAGCCATCCGTGATGAGGAAGGAAACAATCGGGAGGAGTGGATCAAATGGACGCTCTTTATCCTGCAAGGCGTTGAGCAAACTGCAACTGAGACCATCGCCCTGGTTAAAGGTATTTCCAAACTGATGGCGGATTATAAAGTGATCTTGCGGCCCTTGTTTGGAAAACTCTACAAGCACGAGTTGCTCAACAATCTGTTCTTTCATCCCTATACAAAGATAGAGTTCGTGGAGCGGGATTTGATGGTTCAGCGCAAAACAGCGGCAAAGTATTTGGATAAGATAGTTGATGTCGGTTTGCTCCAAAAGGTGAAAATGGGAACATCAAATTATTATATCAACACCCGCTTGATGAATTTGCTGGCCAACGTAAATGCACCCGAAACCGCCATTTCGGGTATATAACGTCCGCTATATGTACCCGAAATCGCCATTTTGGGTACATAGCAACCAGTAAATGTACCCGAAATCGCCATTTCGGGTACATAGCAACCGCTCTGCTTGTCTCCAAATATGTAAGTAGGTGTTCAAAATTAGTTTATACTATCCATGTAGGGATAAGCCAGTTTAATATTGCCTTGCCGCATTCTTTTGCCCCTACAACTGTCTTTCATCAGTCACGTAGCCCGCTACGCTCCTTCTTCAAGACAGCTGTAGGAACAAAATAATACGACAATTCAATATAAACTAATTCTGAGCACCTACTTAACTCACCTTCAAAAAACAATCTATCGCCATGTCTGTCAATGTTTCCATACGGCCCTTTACCAAAGAGGCCGACTTCGAAAAAGCCTTTGTAGGACTCCTTCAGCAACACGGGTGGGAGGACAACGTGATGCTGTACCCCTCGGAGGAAGACCTCGTCAAAAACTGGGCCGCCATTCTCTATAACAACAACCGCGACATCAACCGCCTGGGCGACTTCCCCCTCACCGACTCAGAGATGCAGCAAATCATCACCAAAGTTGATGCCCTGAAAAATCCCTATGAGACCAACCAGTTCATCAACGGACAATACGTCTCCATCTTGCGCGACAACGAAAACGACAAAATCAATTTCGGGAAGGAAGTCTATCTCAAGATATTTGATGCCAACGAGGTGCGCGCCGGCCAGAGCGTCTATCAGATTGCGCGTCAGCCGCGTTTCAAAACCGCTAATCCCCTGGCTTCAAATCGGCGCGGCGACGTGATGCTGCTCATCAACGGCATCCCCGTGTTCCATATTGAGCTCAAGCGCAGCGGCGTCGACGTCAGTCAGGCCGTCTACCAAATCAAGCGCTATGCCCACCGGGGCATCTTTTCCCACGGCATTTTCTCGCTCGTGCAAATCTTCGTGGCCATGACGCCCGAGAAAACCCTCTATTTCGCCAACCCAGGGGCCGAGGAGAATTTCTTGCCGAGTTTCCGTTTCCATTGGGCCGACTTCAACAACGAGGAAGTTTTCGATTGGCAGGCCATCTGCCGCACCCTTCTCTCCGTCCCCCTCGCCCACCACATGGTGGGCTATTACACCATTGCCGACGACAAAGACGGGACGCTCAAGGTGTTGCGCAGCTACCAGTATTTCGCCACCACCAAAATCTGTGAGCGCGTGAAGAAAACCAACTGGGACGAGCATGCTCATCGCGGCGGTTTCGTTTGGCACACCACGGGGTCGGGCAAGACGATGACCTCCTTCAAGGCCGCCCAGCTCATTGCTCGCCTGCACTATGCCGACAAGGTGGTGTTTCTTCTCGACCGCATCGAACTCAGCGTGCAGTCGGTCGACGAATATCGCGGTTTTGCCAACGCCGACGACAATGTGCTTGACACCGACGACACCCACAACCTCCTTCAGGTGCTTGAGAGCGACGCCCCCAGCGATTGTCTCATCGTGACTTCCATCCAGAAAATGAGCCGCGTGAACAACAAGCACGGCGTGCCGCAGTCTGTGCTCGAGAAAATCAATCGCAAGCGCGTGGTGTTCATCATTGACGAATGCCACCGCAGCGTTGCTGGCACTGGCGGCGAGAGCGGTAGTGGCATGCTCCAGTCCGTGAAGAACACATTTCCGCGAGCCTTGCTCTTCGGCTTCACCGGCACCCCCATCTTCCCTGAAAACGCCCGTGGCGAGTTGACAACGGGAGTGATTTTCGGCGATATGCTCCATAAATACACCCTCGCCGATGGCATCCCCGATGGCAATGTGCTCGGATTCGACCTCTACCGCGTTGACACCTTCGCCCAGAGGGAAATCCGCGAGGCCGTGGCCTTGCGGGCCGTTGGTGCCAACTCGTTTGAGGAAATCAAAGATTGCAAGGAAAAGCTGGAGGAATACAACCGATGGATGAACGATAAGGAAATGATCAGCGTGGAAGATGAGGCCAAGAGCCTCTACTACTCCGAAGACCACCACCTGGCTGTTGTGCAGAAAATCGTGGAGGAACGGCCCCAGCTCAGCCGCAACGGCAAGTTCCATGCCATCCTCGCCACAAAAAACATTGCCGAGGCCATTGAATACTACCGGCTCTTCAAAAAGAAATATCCGGAATACAACGTCGCGGCCATTTTCGACGACAACATCGACAACAATGACGGTGCGGGATATAAGGAAGATGCCATTCTCGAAATGCTCGACGACTATAACCACCGCTTTGGCACCGCCTTCCGACAGTCGCTCTATGCCCACTATAAAAAAGATGTGGCCAAACGCCTCGCCCACAAAATGCCCTATCAGCAACTCAAACGCAATCAGCAACTCGACCTCCTCATCGTTGTGACACAGATGCTGACGGGCTACGACTCAAAGTGGGTCAACACCCTCTATGTCGACAAGCTCCTGCAATATGTCGACGTCATCCAGGCCTTCTCCCGCACCAACCGTCTCTTCGGACGCGAGAAGCCTTTCGGCATCATCAAATATTTCACACGCCCCGAGCGCATGAAGAAAAACATCGATGAGGCCCTCGCCCTTTATGTCAACCAGCCGCTCTCAATCTTTGTCGACAAACTTGAGGCCAACCTCGAACATCTAAACGAACAATTCCAGGCCATCGAACCGCTCTTCATCGCCGAAAACATTGAATCCTTCGCCAGCCTTCCGAAGTCGGAGGTCTCTAGGCAAAAGTTTGCCAAGGAATTTTGCACCATGAACCGATGTCTGGAGGCTGCAAAGATGCAGGGCTTCGTGTGGGATAAGCTCGAATATGAGTTTCGCCACGCTTCGGGATGGACAAAAGTGCGGCTCAGCTTCGACGAACAGACCTACAAGGTGCTCCTGCAACGTTATCGCGAACTCTTCGAGCATGGACGGCATGGTGGGGAGCCTAAAGAACCTTACGAGATTGACACCGACCTCACCGAGAGAGGAGCGGGAACCATTGATGCCGAATACATCAACGACCGCTTCATCCGTTTCATCAAAAAACTCTATACCACCGGGCCGGGCAGCGACCTCGTTAAGGCTGCCGAGCGTGACCTCCACACGGCTTTCGCTTCCCTCTCGCAGCGCGAACAGCGAACGGCCATGAGCATTCTGCACGACATCGAGAGCGGTGACCTCCACCCGATGAAGGACTACACCATCTACGACTACATTGCCGACTATCAGCAGCGCGAATGCGACCAGCAGGTCTACACCCTGGCTGAAGAGACAGGACTCGACCGCGAGGCGCTGAAGACACTTGTCGGCAAGGACGTCAATAGCCAGAATATCAACGAACATGGCCGTTTCGACAACTTGATTGCCAGCGTAGACAAAATCTGGCCACGGCCTTCCTTAAGAAGGTGATGGGAAGAGACATCAGGAGCCGCTTCATCGTGTCGAACATCAGCAGCCTCGTTCGCCGCTTCGTTCTCAGTCCAGCCGATCGCGAAAAAATTGTTTTCGCGGCCCAAAACGAAAACTATTTCTTCAACGATGAGCAACCGGAAGACATCCCCGAGACACCAGAACCAGAAACTCCGGCAGCGTCTGAATCCTCAGAACAGAAGACCGACAATCAGCTGTCGTTTGAAGAAATGAAGGAAAATCTGCGCCAGCTTGTCAAATGCGACTTGCGCCGCGTGAATGGTATGCCGCTGACCGAGCAGGTGGTCGATGCTTTTTTCCACATTTTGACGCTGCACACTATTGCCAGTGTTGACGGGGTGGGGCTTGACATCTACAAGGCCATCGATGAACTTTTCGGACGCCGCCGCGTGAACTTCATTGACAAGCACGTCCATTCTGGAAATCTCTCGGTGAAGTTTGAAGTGTTTCTGAAGAAGCTCTACTACATGCTTCACGGAAAGGAATTGCAGCCTTCGGAGGAGGGCCGCCCCGTGACGCTCATCACCTGCATTTTCGCCTTCGACTGTCTCCGCCGCCTGCGAGGAAGCTCGCAGCCAACCGAGCGCCGTTTGGCAACCTACCTCGACATCATCCGCAGCAACCGCAACACGGATGAAGGCAATGGGGCACATGCCTCTTACCTTCTGACAGAGGAACAGCTCGACAGCAACATCAAGGCGTTTGCCACTCTCTATCTCTATGTGACAGGCATGTGCTACGATGCTCTGAAGGATAAATATGATTTATAAATAGGAGGGTAGGAGAGAAATGACAGGGCATAGTTTTGCCATTTCAGGTAGGGTGTCCAAAATCCAGAAGACCCCAAGGTTGGTAGAGAGGCGGTAGCGTCCCTAAAAGGTAGGGTGTTCAGAATTTAGAAAAATTCTGCGCGTTTTTTCCAAAACAACAAGTGACGGTTGCGACATCGCAGCAAGGGGCACCGCGCGGACATTTGGCGGAGGTCTGGGGCGAAGCACTGTAGCTCACTTTG
>ERZ1027255.540-NODE-540-length-11930-cov-6.213726_pt1 | contig 11930 bp, 10 predicted proteins | sample MGYA00519261_ERZ1027255 | MGnify/ENA primary metagenome ERZ1027255 (study PRJEB26926, sample SAMN06164399) | human gut metagenome | biome: ENVO:00009003; feature: ENVO:2100002; material: ENVO:00002003 | host: Homo sapiens | place: USA | collected 2012 ...
CAAAGTGAGCTACAATGCTGGCGCCGCAACAGACGATTATGCGGGCCAGTGCAAAACTCCGCTGCGAGGGCGCTGTCGCCTCTTTGTCAACCTTGAATTATCTGGATTTTTAACACCCTACCTGTAAGGGGCCTCTTTAAAACACATCGGGCCGACTCTTCATTGAGCCGGCCCGATGTGTTTGTTTAGGAACTTTCCAAGAACGTCTTATGGAAAGTCCGCCTTGTGCTATGTCAAAGTCTTTAGAAAGGCTTGCATTCTTCGCCAAGAATATCGCTCACCAGGAGGTTGGCAAGGCGGCTTGTGCCGATGCGGAAGAGGCCCTTCTTGATGTATTCCTCGCCGAGAAGTTCGCGAACGATGGTGTAGTAGGTCAGGGCGTCCTTCACGGTGCTGACGCCGCCAGCGGCCTTGAAGCCAATCATCGTGCCCGTTTGCTCGTAATATTCGCGGATGGTCTGGCACATCACGTAGGCAGCCTCTGGAGTGGCGCTTACAGAGATTTTGCCCGTTGAGGTCTTGATGAAGTCAGCGCCAGAGAAGATGGAAAGGATGGATGCCTTCTTGATGTTGAGCGCGGTTTTGAGGGCGCCTGTTTCCAAAATCACCTTCAAAGGAGCTTCGCCAGCAGCCGCCTTGATCTCCTGGATTTCGTCGGAGCAGGTCTCATAGTCGCCGCTGAGGAAAGCGCCCACGCTGAGCACCATATCAATCTCTGTTGCGCCATCGCGAACGGCCAGTGCGGTTTCAACCGTCTTCACCTCCAGAAAGGTCTGAGAGGCCGGAAAACCGCCCGCAACGCAGGCAATTTCAACGCCGTCAGCTTCCAGTGTGTCGGCCACGATTCTTGCGTAGTTGGGGAACACACAGATGGTGGCGAGGTGGGGCAGGTCGGGGTGGGCATCGGCAAAGTCGTTTACCTTTTCTGTGAACTTCATGACGCTCTCCTGAGAGTCGGTTTCCTTGAGCGTGGTGAGTTCAACCGTGCCGAGCAACTGGCGCTTCACTTCGTCGGTGTCATATTCGTTGATCTTCTCGTCAACGAGCTTTTTAACGGCAGCAGAAACCCCTTCATCGTTCAGGTCAAGGTTAAACTTGGAGAAAGCCTCCTCATAGCGGTTTACGTGGAGACCGTCGGTCTCGCGGTTGATAATCATGCCGCTTGGCATGGTTTCTTTTTCTGTCATAATGCTTATAGTTATTTGAGTTTTTCGTTGTTCAGATGCCGCGTGGCATCGCGTTTCGTTTTCTTTTCCAGGTTCTTTTTGAATGCCTCAGTGAGGTCCACTCCCGTCTGGTTGGCGAGGCAGAGCAACACCCATAGCACGTCGGCCATCTCGTCGGAAGGGTCGGTTGGTTCGCCCGCCTTAAACGACTGGTCGCCGTATTTCCGTGCCATGATGCGGGCCAGTTCGCCCACTTCTTCCGTCAGTACGGCCATGTTGGTCAGTTCGCTGAAATAGCGCACGCCGTAGGTCTTGATCCATTTGTCAACGGTTTCCTGCGCCTCTTTTAGGGTCAATGCTACGTCTTCCATCATTCCTTGTTGTTGGTGTCCATACAGATGGTGACGGGGCCGTCGTTGATGAGCGACACCTTCATGTCGGCGCCAAATTCGCCCGTTCCGACGCGCTTGCCGAGCGCTTCTTCCAACTTCTTGACGAAGTATTCGTAGAGCGGAATGGCGATGTCGTGGCTGGCGGCGTGGATGTAGGAGGGGCGGTTGCCTTTCTTATAGGAGGCCATGAGTGTGAATTGGCTGACCACCAGAATGTCGCCGTCGACATCGATGATGCTGCGGTTCATGACGTGGTTCTCGTCGTCGAACACCCGCAGGCCAATCACTTTTTTGACGAGCCAGTCGGCATCCTCCTGTGTGTCGCTATGGGTGATGCCAAGCAGAATCATATAGCCTTGGCCGATGCTTGATTTGGTGGTTCCGTCGATGTTCACGGCGGCTTCGCTGACGCGTTGTATAACGATTTTCATGTGTTTTTTGTGGTGAAAATAGAAATTCTGAGGAGAACGGCAGGCCAGGGTTTCATTTGTTCCTCCTGCCGTCTCTGACGTTTGTGTTTCCTCGTTTTCAAAGGTACGTATAAAATTTCAGTTATCTGTCTCGTCGTGCCAAAATTCGAAAAGTATTTTTGCTTTCGCCGCTCCGACGGTTTCCTGCAAGGTCTCTAAGGGGGCTGTTTTGGCCTGTTTCACCGAACCGAAACGCTTCAGCACGGCCTCTTTCGTTTTAGGGCCGATGCCTGCGATGTTGTCAAGTTCCGAGGCGGTCTGCCGCTTCGAACGCTTGTCGCGGTGGAAGGAAATGGCAAAGCGGTGCACCTCGTCCTGCATCTGCGTCAGAAGGCGGAAAAGCTGGCTCTCGGGCTTCAGTCCGACCGACACGGGCGGGAAGCCGAAGAGGAGCTCGTGCGTGCGGTGGCGGCCGTCTTTGGCCAGTCCGGCGATGGGAATGCCGAGGTGCAATTCGTCTTCCGTCACCTGTCGGATCACCTCCATTTGCCCCTTTCCGCCGTCGGCAATGATGAGGTCGGGCAGGGGGCGCTCCTCTTCCATCAGGCGCGTATAACGGCGGCGCACCACCTCCTTCATCGAGGCATAGTCGTCGGGCCCCACCACCGTTTTGATGTTGTATTTGCGGTATTCCTTCTTCGCTGGTTTTAGTTTTTCAAACACCACGCAGGCTGCCACGGCGTCTTCTCCCTGGATGTTGGAGTTGTCAAACAGTTCGATGTGCATGGGCAGATTTGGCAGGTTCAAATCGCGCTGGATTTCCTTCATCAGGCGCACGCTCTTCTGCTCCGGATTGAGCTTTTCGGCCTGTTTGAGGCGGTCGAACTTATATTGCTTCACGTTGAGGCGCGAGAGGTCGAGCAGTTTCTTTTTCTCCCCCTTTTGCGGCACGGTTTGCACGGCATAGCCATCGGGGAGGTCAACGGGGAAGGGTACGATGATTTCCTTCGATGCGCTTTCATAGCGTTCGCGCATCTCCACGATGCCAAGGGCAAGCAGTTCTTCATCGGTTTCATCGAGCTTCTTCTTATATTCAAAGGTGAAAGCCTGGTTGATGCAGCCGTTGGTGATGTGGAGGTAGTTGATATACGCCAATTTCTCGTCGCTCTCAATGGAGAAAACGTCGATGTTGTGGAGCACGTTGGACACCACCTCGCTCTTTGCCCTGAAATTCTCTATGAGGTCATATTGCCGCTTGATTTCCGCCGCCTCTTCAAATCGCAGTTCTTCGGCCAGCGCCATCATACGGGCCTTCATTTTTCGTGCCACGTCGGCGGTGTTTCCGCGCAGAATTTCGCGGCAGGCTTCGATGTTTTTCATGTAATCATCGTGGCTCTGGCGGCCAACGCACGGGCCAGCGCAATTGTGGATGTGATAGTCCAGACACACCTCATATTTCCCCTCCATCACGCCTTCCATCGTCATCGGCGTATGGCAGGGCCGCGGATGATAGAGCGCCTTGCAGAGATCCAGCAAGGCATACATCGTCGGCACGTGGCTGTAGGGACCGTAATAAGTGGCCCCACGTTTTCCGCGTTGCCGTGTTTTGAAAATACGGGGCAGATATTCCGAGGTGACAGCGATGGAAGGGTAGGTTTTGTCGTCCTTCAGCAACACGTTGTAGTGGGGCTTATATCGCTTGATGAGGTTGTTCTCGAGCAACAGCGCGTCTTCTTCCGTCTTCACCACGACGTAGCGGATGTCGCGAATCTTCGTGACGAGCAAGCGCGTCTTGTTGCTTTGCTGTTCCTTGTTGAAATACGAACTGACGCGCCGCTTCAAGTTCTTCGCCTTGCCGACATAGATGATTTTCCCCGTTTCATCGAGGTATTGGTAGCAACCCGGTGTCTCCGGCAGGTTGAGCACGATTCCTCGCAGATGCTCCGCCAGTTCCTTTTTGGCGCCGTAGCGTTTCTCGTTTGTTTCTTGCGGCATGATATGGTCTTAAAAAGCAGCATCCATCCAAGCGCGTTTCTCTCGATGAAATCGGTGGAATTTATCTTGGAGAAACGGCAATTGGATGGAAGCCGGTTGTGTTAGTGTTGTCGGAAATGAATAATGCTGAAAAGGATTTCCGATGTCTTTTCTCGCGCTTTATTCGTGGAGCGAGAGCAGGGTTGTCATGTCGATGTCTTTGTCGAGCGCGGCGCGGCCGTTGAGCCCTTCCATGCAAAGTTCGATGAGGAAGTTGACGTGGATGGCTCTCGGCTTGAAGCGGCGAACGAGGTCAATGGCTGCCTGCATCGAACCGCCTGTTGCGAGGAGGTCGTCGTGGAGCAATACGACATCATCGGCCTTGATAGCATCTTCGTGTATTTCTATAGTGTCCCAACCGTATTCCTTCAAATATGTGGCTTTTACGGTTTCAGCAGGCAGCTTGCCTGGCTTGCGACACATCACGAAGCCAGCGCCCAGACGGGCGGCCAAAATGGCGCCCATGACGAAGCCGCGAGACTCGATTCCGACCACTTTCGTGATACCTTTGTCCTTGTAGAGGCGGAAAAGCTCGTCAGACATCTCTTGGAGGCACTCCGGATTCTTAAAAAGCGTGCTGACATCCTTAAACTGGATACCCGGCTTCGGGAAATTAGGGATGTTTCTCAAGTTGTCGAGTAACAATTTTGAATTCATAACTTTCTGTATATAAGTAGCGTTTACTATGTTTGTTTCACGTGGAACGCGAATAAGCCGCGCGGGGCAGCTTCCTTCGCTGAGAATCGCTTAAAAGGGGGCGCAGGGCTTTCTTTTGAGGATACTCGGGGAATATCTTGGGGGATATGGATGCGGACGTTGTTCTCCTTCGAAAGGACGCCGCGGTGCGTCCGCGGCGTCCCCTTTTTCGGAATTATCGTCCCAGGAGAACGAGGAGCACACTGATGTCGCTCGGGGAAACGCCGGGGATGCGTCCGGCCTGGGCCAGCGTTTCGGGATCGATGGCCGTGAGCTTTTGTCGCGCTTCGGTGGAGAGCTGCGTGATGGCATCGTAATTGAAGCGGCCGCGGATGCGGATGGCTTCGAGGCGTTGCATTTTGTCGGCGATGATTCTTTCGCGCGAAATATATCCGGCGTATTTGATTTCCACTTCGGCGGCTTCGATGATTTCTTCTTTGTCCGTTTTGAGCGTATCGAGGAACCGCGTTGCTGCGGGAACGAATTTCGCGATTTCATCAAGTTTAGTTTGCGGGCGGTTTACCAAATCGATGAGTTTGCATCCGCCGTGGAGTGGGGTAGAACCGATGGATTCCAAGTAGGCGTTGACCGCGGCAGGCTTCACCGAAGTGGCTTTGCATAATTCGATGATGTCGTGGATGGCGCCTTGCTTGTGGTTGAAGCGTGCGGCGCGTTCCTCTGTGGCGATGCCCAGTCGGATGGCGTGCGGCGTGAGTCGCGTGTCGGCATTGTCCTGTCGGAGCAAGATGCGATATTCAGCGCGGGAGGTAAACATACGGTAAGGTTCGTCAACGCCTTTCGTGACGAGGTCATCGATGAGTACGCCGATATAGGCTTCGTCGCGGTGCAGCATGAAGGGTTCGTTGCCGGCGCATTTCAGTGCGGCGTTGATGCCAGCGATGATGCCCTGTCCGGCAGCTTCTTCATATCCCGTGGTTCCGTTCACCTGTCCGGCGAAGAAAAGGCCGTCGAGTTTCTTCGATTCCAACGAATGGCGCAGTTGCGTAGGTTGGAAGAAATCATATTCGATGGCGTAGCCTGGGCGGTAGACCTTCACATCGCGGAAGCAAGGAATCTTTTTCAGCGCTTCCAATTGGATGTTGAGCGGCAGGCTCGATGAAAAGCCGTTAAGGTAAAGTTCGTTGGTGTCGATGCCTTCGGGCTCGAGGAAGAGCGGATGCTGGTCGCGCTCGGCAAAGGTGACAATCTTTGTTTCGATGCTCGGGCAGTATCGCGGTCCGATGCTTTGGATTTGGCCGTTGTAGAGCGGTGAATCTGGCAATCCGCGTCGCAACACCTCGTGCACCTCAGCATTCGTGTTGCAGGTCCAGCAGGGCAGTTGGGGCAGGGGGCGTAATTCGCTGATATAAGAAAAGCGGTGATAATCGTTCTCTCCCGGTTGCGTCTCCATATCTTCGTAGTGCACCGAGCGTGCATCGATTCTCACGGGCGTTCCAGTCTTCATGCGTTCGTGCGTAATGCCGAATTGTTCGAGCGATTGCGTCAGGAACGTCGAGGCCGGTTCGGCGCATCGTCCGCCCTTCACTTGTTTGCGCCCCACGTGCATCAGTCCGTTGAGGAAAGTTCCCGCCGTGACAACCACGGCGCGTGCGTGGATGGTGACGCCCCACAAGGTGCGCACGCCGCATACTATGCCGTTTTCGGCCAACACCTCGCAGACTTCGTCTTGCCAGATGTCAAGATTGTCGGTGTGGTCAAGGTGGTGGCGCCAGGTGGTGATGAATTTCGCGCGGTCGCATTGGGCACGCGGGCTCCACATGGCCGGTCCCTTTGAGCGGTTGAGCATGCGGAACTGGATGGCGGTGGCGTCCGTGACGAGGCCCGTCATGCCGCCCAAGGCGTCGGTCTCGCGCACAATCTGTCCTTTGGCGATACCGCCGATGGCCGGGTTGCAGCTCATCTGTGCCACCTTGTTCATGTCCATCGTCACCAGGCATACTTTCGCGCCGATGCGGGCCGCAGCGTGGGCCGCTTCGCATCCAGCGTGTCCTGCACCGATGACGACGACATCATAAAAGAACTCTGTATCCATTGATAATATTTTGTTTCTATATATTGCTCATGCAAAAATACGCTTTTTTTCTGAGGTGAAAAGACCGTTCCTCATAATTGCTGATTCCATCGGGAAACTTACGTCGGCATCAATTTATATCTGCCGCCCGGCAGGAATTTCACCACCCCCGACATTTCCAGTTCGAAGAGCGCATTGGCGATTTCGCTCACCGTGTTGTTCAGGTGTACGGAAATTTGGTTGACGCTGCAGTCCTCCTTATCTTTGAGTACACACACGATGCTTTCCTGCAGCGGTGTCAAATCCGGGAAGAGTTCCCGTTGCACCGGTGCGTTCGTCTCTGTCGCCGTTTGCCAGTTGAGTGCTTCCGCCAGATTTTGTGCCGAAGTAATCAGCATCGCCTTGTTCGTTCGTATCAGTTTGTTGCATCCCTCCGAAAATTGGTCGAACGCCCTTCCTGGAAAAGCTAACACGTCGCGGTTGTAGCCCACGGCCAAATTCGCCGTGACGAGCGCTCCTCCGTGTTCGGCACTCTCCACCACCACCGTCGCCTCGCTCAGTCCCGCCACGATGCGGTTACGTCGGATGAAGTTTCCCTTGTCGGGAATCGTCATCGTTGGGTACTCCGTGAGCAGTCCGCCGTGGTTGAGCATCTGTGCCGCCGTCGTTCGGTGCAAGGCCGGGTAAATACGGTCCAAACCGTGGGCCAAAATACCGACCGTTGGCAAGCCCGCTTCCAAGCAAGCGCGGTGTGCGTGGATATCAACGCCGTAAGCCAAACCGCTAACCACCAAACATTCAGGCGATAAAGCCTGTAAGTCGCGTAAAAAAGTTTGACAAACTGTGCGGCCGTATTCAGTGATTCTGCGTGTTCCAACGATGGAAATCACGTGTCGGGCGTTGAGATTAGCGTTTCCTCGGTAGTAAAACACCAGCGGAGCGTCGTCACACTCATTCAGTCTTGCAGGATAGTCCTCGTCGTGTCGCAGGAAAACCTTGATTCTGTTTTTCTCACAAAATTCCAGTTCCTTCTCTGCCCAATTCAACACCTCCGTCCAGTCGGCGAGCGCCTCGCCAACTTTTCCCTGCACCTCCTTTCGGTTTTCAAACACCGCCTGTGCCGTTCCGTAGTGGTCATAGAGTTTCAGCGCCGCGTTTTGGCTCACGCCGCGCAGCCGCGTGAGGGCCAGGGCATATTTCAGTTCCTCCTCCCTCATGGTTCGTCAGTCCTTGAAATATTTGGCGAAAACCGTGTTCAGTTCTTCGCAGTCAGAGAGGCGTCCGTTGATCAGGCACACCGCCTCCACCGTTGAGCGCAACACCGGTTTGTTGTCCGGCAGTCGATAGATGTCCTGAACGAAAACATATTTGATGCCCTCCTTGCGCAGCGCCAGACGGGAGGCAAACGAGTCCCCGCTGCGCAATGGCGTTTTGAAAGCGAGGTTCATGCGTGCCACCACCGCGTCGATGCCGCGCTCATGCAGTTCGGCAAAGCTGACCCCTTCAGAGCGCAGAAACTCGTGGCGTGTGTGTTCCGTATAATGTTGATAGTTGGCATTATTGACAATGCCTTGCAGGTCGCATTCATAGTCGCGCACCTTCATTTCGAGTTCAAAGTCGTAAGTCATATATATTATTAGTAGTTCAAATTATGGTATTCCACATTTCAGCGTTGCCTCAGATATTCCGCTCCGAAGCGGCAGCGCAGGCAGTCCTTCGTGTCGCAGTAATTCTTCTTCAGGCAGATGAGTGCCTGACTGTCGGCCGCGTTTTCCGCCTTGATGCCCGCCTTGGCCCATGAGCGCGTGATGAAATTCTGCTCCGGCTTCAGGTGCTCCAGCAAATCCAGCGCCGCCTCGCAGCGGTCCTCGTCAAAGTGGTGTCGTCCGTAGGCAAAGAGCAGCGGCGCCACCGTGTTGATGAGCAACAGCGTGACACTCTCCTCGCGTAGAAACTTCGCGTGCGCCGTACTCTCGCCGCCGAAAGTATAATGATTCTCCCAGTAAGGCGTCACCTTCGCGTTGAGCAGTCCCCTCAGTTCCCCCTCCGTCTTTGCGTTGATGAGTCGTGAGAAATCCGTTCGTCGGCTGTGATAGAGTTCCACCATCTGTGCCAGCCTGATATGTGGGAAATTCTGTGGCCGCAGTCGCAGGAAACGCCAGAGTTTAGGGTTCATCGGAGTCAAGGAAAACTTATGTTTCAGGAAACGGTATTCCTTTTGCAGTTTCAAGAAATACGCATCGCGCCGTTCCTCCTTCACCATCTCATCGTTGAGCAGTCCCGCCTGTCCGAAGAAGAGCGCCTCCACTTGGAAAACATCGTCGCGGTGCTTTCCCGCCGCGCTGAGCGGCATGTTGAGCGCCCACGTCTCAAACGCCTCCGAGTTCACCCCGAAGCCAAAGTTACGTGCCATCGTGATAAAACACGTGCGCTCCCAGTCGCCCTCCGTCCGTGCCCGCAAAGCGTCGATGCGTGAGCATTTCTCGTTCAGCCTTTCCGCCGTCAGAGCGTTGAGCCAACCATGAACCGTCAGCGTCGGCAAATTCGGTATCACGCGATAGCATGGCGGGAAAGCCTCCTCCGCGAGCAGTTCGCGATAATTGTCAGCGATATTCTGCGGCACGTCAATCTGAAGTTGCGGCAAGGCCCGTCCCGATTTTGTGCGTGCCGTGTCGTCCAGCACCCCGCAAACGTGGAGCACCACATTGTCGTAATTAGCATCCTCATCATGTCCGTGTTTATACCAGTCAGAGGCATGCTCATGGATTTCCACGTTCCCCACCCACAGTTGTCCGTCCACCTTCACTTTCGCGTTGAAGAAATCCGGCCCCGCGTTGCTGTTGAGCAGTCCGGGGTCGATGACGTCCACCGTTTCTCCGCGGTCCGTCTTCATAGTCTTTGCAGGCAGCAGTCGGTGTTGCCAAACGTAATGCAGCAGTTTTTCCATGTGCAAGTAGGTAAGTAGGTGTTCAAAATGGTCGTAATGGCGCCTTCGCCATTACTCAGAAACAAATCCCGTTGCCCGTCCCATAATTTTGAAGCGGGCTAAACACGCAAAGGTAGTATTTTTTTCTTGTTCTGCAAGGGTTGCCCCCTCATCTCTTTGTTTCCCTCATATTTTTTGAGTACCTTTGCAGGCAGTTTTAATCATTTGGTGGTCAATTCGTTTTGCGGAATCCTTGTCAGGGCGCGTTCCCAGAATGCCGTCAATCATCACAGGCCGCCAAACCTTATTTATTTCAGAATTTGAAAACATTTGAAGAGTTGGGCGTATCGGAAGAAATCCGCCGCGCCATTTCGGAGATAGGCTACGAACAGCCTATGCCAGTGCAAGAAGAAGTCATTCCCTATCTTTTAGGAGTCGGCAACGATGTCATCGCCTTGGCCCAGACGGGAACCGGGAAAACGGCCGCCTATGGTCTGCCCGTTTTGCAGAAAGTCAATCCCGACGACCGTCGCACGCAAGCCGTCATTCTCAGTCCGACGCGTGAGCTGTGTCTGCAGATAGCTGGCGACCTGAAAGAATATTCCCGATACATCGACAACCTCCACGTCCTCGCCGTCTATGGCGGTTCGAGCATCGAAAGCCAGATTCGCTCCCTGCGCAAGGGTGCCCAGGTCATCGTGGCCACTCCAGGCCGCTTGATCGACCTCATGAAGCGCGGTGTGGCAAAGCTCGATGTTGTTGAAAACGTCGTGCTTGACGAAGCCGACGAAATGCTCAACATGGGCTTCACGGAAAGCATCGACGAAATCCTCGCCGGCGTGCCTGCCGAGCGCAACACGCTGCTCTTCTCCGCCACGATGGGTGCGGAAATCGAGCGCATTGCCAAAAACTATCTCCACGACTATAAGGAAATCGTTGTAGGCTCACGTAACGAAGGCGCCGAAAACGTCAACCACATCTATTATCTCGTACACGCCAAAGACAAATACCTCGCGCTGAAACGCGTGGTCGACTATTATCCGAAAATCTACGGCATCATCTTCTGCCGTACCCGTATGGAGACACAGGAAGTGGCCGACCTCCTCATCCGCGACGGCTACAACGCCGAAGCCCTCCACGGCGACCTCTCGCAGGCCCAGCGCGACCTCACGATGCAGAAATTCCGCCAACACCGCACGCAGCTTCTCGTTGCCACCGATGTCGCAGCCCGCGGTCTCGATGTCGACGAACTGACACACGTGATCAACTACGGACTTCCCGACGACGTGGAAAACTATACCCACCGCTCTGGCCGTACCGGACGCGCAGGAAAGCGCGGCACGAGCATCTCCATCATCCATCTCCGCGAGCGTGGAAAAGTGCGCATCATTGAGAAAGTCATCGGCAAGAAATTCGAGGTCGGCGTATTGCCCGAGCCCCAGGAAATCTGCACGAAACAGCTCTATCGCGTGATGGACGAACTGGAACGCATTGAGGTCGACGAGACGCAAATCGCCCCCTTCCTCCCAGAAATCTTCCGCAAGCTCGACTGGCTCACGAAGGAAGACCTCGTCAAGCGCATCGTCAGTCGCGAGTTCGGACATTTCCTGCAATATTATGCCAACGCGCCCGAGATCGAGCAGCCGAAGGGCGGCCGCGACGACAAGAAGAGTGCCAAGGCCGACCGTCCCCGCCGCGAACGCGGAGCGAGCGGTCCGCGCGAAGCCGAACCGGGCTACAAGCGCCTCTTCATCAACCTCGGCAAGCGCGACAATTTCTATGCCCGCGAAATCATCAACCTCGTCAACCGCTACGTGAAGGGCAAGGTCGACATTGGCCGCATCGACCTGACGGCCAACTGCTCTTTCTTTGAAGTGCCCGAAGAGCAGGCCCCTGAGGTGTTGAAGAAGATGGCGAAAGCCAAGGTGGGCGACCGCAAAGTCGTTGTCGACGGCGCAGAACGCGAAGGCTCTGCCGACTCGCGCGACCGTCGTAAACACGCCGACCGCAACGCCGCCGGCCGCCGTGGTGCAGCCCGCAAGGGCGACGAGCGCCGTGGCCGCCGCGCCGACAATGCCGACAGCGACCAGTCACGCCGCCGTGGCCGCGACGATTGGAAGAAGTTCTTTGAATAAGCTATAGAGGAGGGTGGGGTATCCCATCCTCCTCGTAAGTAGGTGTCTCCAAGGTTGGTTGAGGGGCGCATAATCGTTTGTTGAGGCGCCAGCACTGTAGCTCACTTTGCTCGCAAAGTGAGGGCCACGAACACGTAGC
>ERZ1027255.544-NODE-544-length-11912-cov-7.276799_pt1 | contig 11912 bp, 8 predicted proteins | sample MGYA00519261_ERZ1027255 | MGnify/ENA primary metagenome ERZ1027255 (study PRJEB26926, sample SAMN06164399) | human gut metagenome | biome: ENVO:00009003; feature: ENVO:2100002; material: ENVO:00002003 | host: Homo sapiens | place: USA | collected 2012 ...
GAACCATAAGACCCCAGCCCATCGGTCTGCACGATACCGTCATAACTGCCGAGAAGTTCCTCCGCAGTCACCTTTGAACGGCTGTCCCGATAGGTATAGATCGCGATCAGAAGCTTTGCTGACGCTCCTGTGCAGACCACCCACATCTGTCCCAGCTTTTTCACAGGCTTTCCATGTATTTTCAGGACACGCAGCGTAGTCTCATCAGCGTTCAGGACGGGTTCGAGGTAAGCATACTTCCAGAAGTGCTTCACAACAGGTATAAGTCATTCTGAAGCTTTGATGATCCAGTTTGCAAGTGATGTGCGGTTCAGGTAGATGCCCTGCACCTTGAAGTGCTGTTCCATACGGTAAAGCGGTTCGCCAAGCAGATATTTCGCCTCAGCGATATATGCGATCAGCTCTGCTTCCGGCAGACCTCTCGGAATGACAGGCGCAGGAGTCAGATCCAGAGCCTTCACAATATTCGCCTTATCTCCGTGCTTATTGCAGTGTTCACATTTGTAGACCTCACGAAAGTATGTGATCTTAAAGATCTTCGCAGGGATAATGCAGAGCCGTGTGGTGATGTATTCTTTTGAAAACGGCATGAGCTTACTGCCGCAGACCGCACATTTTCTCTGATCTTCGGGGAGCGTATGCACGATCTCTTTCGTTTCAAGATCACCACGCAGTTCATTTCTTCCCCGATGCTTTCCGGTTTTCTTCGATTTTTTTGTGATAGAATCCTCAGTAGGCTCAGCGGCAGAAAGATTTGACAATTCTTCCGCTTCGTTGAACACATTACCATCCAGATCCATTTGTCCGTTGCAGACAGTCGAGTAGACCTACACCTTACAATATAAGCCCCTCACAGAACCGTACGTGCAGTTTTCCCGCATACGGCTCTTCATAATAAAATTCGCATCAACAGAACAAGCTGTAATAGATTTTAGGGTTGACAAGTTTGTAGTATTTCATCATTTCTATGAAACCTTCCCTTGTATAGCTTTTCTTTTCACTTCTCCTGTTTAATACTTTGTACAGCAATTCTCTGACCTGCTGTTTGTAATTACTTATCATTCTGCTGTTAAAGCTGATACCATAGTATCTGTAATGTCCTACAAGCTTGACATTCAGCATATACATAAGTTTTCCAAGCTTTTGCTCCTTGTTGTTATACAGCCATATTTTGATTTCTTTGACTTTCTGACGGAATTTTTTACTGTTGGTCTTGGGCATTATCCATGGGTTACCTTTGGTTGTTCTGCCACAGTAAAATGTAAAACCAAGAAAATCGAACGTCCCAAGTCGTGTGGATTCTCCCCGTTTTGCTTTTAAACTTGCAAGATAGCGTCCGCTTTCAACTATTCGACTTTTGTTTTCTTCCAGTTCAAGCCCAAACTTTGCCATTCGGCTTCTGAGCTGCTCATAAAACCTTTCGGCTTCCCACGGGTATTGAAATCCTGCTATGAAGTCATCAGCATATACTACAAGGAAACATTCACCTTTACACTCTTTGGCAATAATATATTGAAACCATAACGTCAAAACATTGTGCATATAGATATTTGCAAGCACTGGACTGATAATATTTCCCTGTGCTGTTCCTTCATCACTTTTAACGAGTTGTCCGTTATCTATGATACCTGCTTTCAGGTATTTCTTCACCAGACGTAGAATATTCTTGTCTTTGATGTAGTAATTCAGGAATTTCAATATCCATTCATGTTTCATATGGTCGAAAAATCCCTTGATGTCGGCATCTACTACCCTTGTTATTTTTCCAATATTGATACGGTCATATAACTCTTTCACTGCCGTATGACATCTTCTGTTTGCTCTAAAACCGTGCATACAGTTCAGAAACTTCGGTTCATATATCGCTTCAAGTATCTTTTTCAGCGCTAACTGCACAATTTTATCTTCATAGCACGCTATTCCAAGCGGTCGCATTTTGTCGTTACTCTTTGGAATATATACTCTCAGCGATGGCATTGGTTTGTAGGATTTACGTTTTAGTCTGTCTACAAGGTTCTCAATATTACCTTCAAGATTTTCACTGTACTCTCTTTTCGTTATTTCATCTATGCCTACTGCTTTATTGCCGTCAACTTCTTTGTGGCATTGCATCAGCAATTCTTTGTTGATTAGATGATACAGCGATGTAAATTCAGGTCTTTTGGTGTTTGCTGATTTCGATGCTATTCTTTCTAATTTTGTTTCCATTAGTTCCTCCGTCCCTGAGTACGGCTAATGTGTCCTCAGAAAGACCTTTATTATGCAGCTCCCTTCCCTCTGTCGGCATTACACGACTTCCCTGGTACTATGAAGCTGTCCGACTGCCTGTAATCCGTTTGCCCTTCTCCCTTTTATAGTTGTCGGACATACCACTTATACATTACTTCCTTTCGGCTGATATGGAGACCACAGGCTCTCCCCAGTTGACTGGATAATCTCTATGTGAAGCGTGATTGGCTCTTTGACCCCGCAGAGGTGTACATAATCTCACCATAACGATTTGTACATATTGCTTTCCGCCGAAATTAAAGCGTCAGCCCTCCGAATAGCAAAATTTCGAGGCTCTATCACCTTGTAACCCCACTTCCTCGCTGTCTACGCTTTACTGTATCCATTACTGCATACAGCACAAGACTCGCTAACGGTGGTTGGTTAGTCCTTTCCGTACAGGCTTCTCACCTGTTAGACTACCCGCCCTTCGTCTGGGCGCACAATTTCGATTTCTCGCTTTTCTGTCCGAAGAGCATCTTGTTCCGTTTGAGTATCTGCTCTTCCAGATGCTCGATGTGAAGAGCTTGATCTTCGTTCGATTTTTTCAGCTCATCATTTTCTTTTTCAAGCTCAGAGCACTTCTGCACAGCGGCTTCATATGCTGCTTTCAGTTCTTCGTATGTCATAGCAAAAGCACTCCTTTCCCTGAAATTCCAGACGGTTCATGATACTCTGATTATACCATGATTTGCCCGATCTTTCAAGAAAAAGAGTGCCATTGAAGCATAGAAATATTGTCCACATTACTGTATATTTTCATCGTGGGAAAGTCAGCATATATCCACACCGCCGGCTACTTTTTTGATTGCCTTTGGTTGGTCGATCGACAGTCCCTGCATAAGCCATATGTATTGCTCACGGGTCAGGTTACGGACTTCCTGCTCATTTCGGGGCCAGTTGAATTTTCCGTCTTCAAGCCGTTTGTACAGCAGAATAAATCCGTCTGCTTCCCACAGCAGCACCTTAAGACGGTCCCTGCGCCTGCCGCAGAACAGAAACGCGCTGCTTGCGAACAGGTCAAGCTGAAACTGCTGCTGTACAAGTGCCGCAAGTCCGTCAATGGACTTACGCATATCCGTATGTCCGCAGACGATGTAGATATTGTCAGCAGTTAAGTCTTTCAGCATTCTTTCAGACCTCTCAGCAGCGTAAGGAGAAGCTCCTCAGATATATCTGGCGACATTTCAACCTCGATCCCATCTTTACGGACGATCATCTTTTGTGGGACAGCCGGTTCAGGTTTCCCAGGTTCAGCGCTGTCCGCAACACATTGTGTCTGCACCGCAGCTGTCGTGCAGGTGACGCTTTGAGAAACACTCAGCGGTACGATCTGCTGCAAGGGCAATCCAGCTCGTTTCAACAGTTCTTTTCTCACCACATTCAGGCGTGAGTAGTATGTATGCTGACTGATCCCCTTTTCCTTGCACCACGCTGTTACGGTCATACCGCTGCTTTGGCATTCCTGTATCTGCTCTGCCCACTCCCTGTGACGAAGCTCGGTTTTTACTTCTCTGATCGTTGGCATATTCTCAGCTCCTTTCGGGGTAAATCCCTTTGGAACTATTTTATCGCTTTTTTAGTGCCCAATCAACGTTAGGGTGTGGTTGGCGGTTACGGATTATCAATGATGTCAATAAATGTCTTTGTGCGGTAAAAAACGCCATTCTCACGAACACAGTCAACAAGTAGTTGTTTCAGTGAATCAATACAGCTTAATTCATATAATCGTTCAGAAAAATCAGGATTGGATTCAGAAATTGATTGAGACATAAATGCAGCTTTAAGATGAACATATACAAAAGGGATATTTGACCATTCTTGACCAGCTTTCTTTGCATACTGCAAAAACTGGTTTTTTATGCTGTCTAAGCGCTCAATATCAAAACGTCCTTTGATTGTTCGTTCAATCATTTTAGGGCTACGTTCCGGATTAACTGCTGCCTTGACATTCATCACGCAAATTACAGGTTTTCCAAGTTTAACTATTCTACTAAAACAATCGCCTTCTATAGCTTGAGGAGCATCGTCAGTAATAAGGAACATTATTAAGTCAGCTGATTTAGCTGCATTAAAAGCAAGTGCCTCATCTTCTGCACCTTCAAAAGCACCGATTCCCGGCACGTCCGTTATGGTGAGTCCGTTCCATTCATATGTACGAATATCTCGTGTGGTTCTTTGCGCTCCTTTTCCGATTGACGCTCCATCTCCATGACGTAGAATCTCCATGAGTGTTGATTTGCCAGCCATTGTTCTACCAAATAGTGTGATGGAGAACTTTGATAGATGCTTCCTCAAATAACGGAGGTCAGAATCAGAAACCTTAGAAAGCGAAACAAAAGAAGACTGGATATCTAAAAGCTGTTTTTTTAGTGCCTCGGACATCTCTGGTAAACTGCATTCACTATTATCCAGCCACGCAATGTCCTGTTGCACCTGATTTTGGGCGTCCAACAACGAACTATTGAGATGTGCTAATTTCTCTTTTGCAATCTTGTCGCCATTGGACGCACTACTTTTACATAGTTTAAGCACTTCACTTAAATCAAATTCAGACATATCTAACCTCCTTCTAACTTGTTTTACGAGTAGTAACTTGACTGAAGACGAGGCTATGTATTTGCGAGATTCAAATGAAACTATGCAGTTTAACTATAAGGGGCAACGGATAATAGTTGAATCCAATTATATACACAGCCTTAAGTGATTAAAATAGCAAATTATAAAAATCGGTAATCAAGAAGTTCGCATACTTCAGAAGTACTGCAACAGTGGGCATGAGCCAGATGATTGCGACATTTATGTAGAAATGAAATTCGTTCTCGAGCATCTTTATCGCGAATACACGAATATCGATTCATTAAAAAGCATAGTGTTCCTAATTCGAGTTGGATAGGCTTTGTTATCTTTTCTCCATATTGTTCAATATGCTTTTGCTCAATAGTTGTTTGTAATTCACGGTAATACGATTCTATTATTTTGATACGTTCCATTTCAATTAGAGGAAATAGCACTTGAACTTGAGCTTTCCATAAGCGTTGTTCAAGTTCTTTCTTGTTGTTATTACGACAATGCATAAAAATATGATTTGATTCATCATCCGCACCTCTTACGGAATACTCCTGCCACGATGCCATTTCCATAATGATATCGAGCGGAGATTGCTTTTTGGGGTCGATAATTTCTAATAAATGAGATGCAATCTCGGCATCGATATCACAAATAATTGCCGTTGCAGTTGAAAGATAACGCCTCCAAACATTTGAGAGTGCTGATTTCTCTTCAACTATAAAACTACTGAAAAGTTGAACATCATAATTGGAGATACATTCAAGTAAGCGAATAGAACGCATATTATTGTCTTGCTTATGTACTCCGCCTTGAATTTCAAGAACAAACAAACCGTTTTCTTCATTATTGCTGTTATAATCCCGACAAAAAGAAAGCCAATCGGATACCTGTGAGTTTAACATGCCTTTTACCCATATAATACGATTTTTCAAGACAGTGTTTTCTATTATATACTCTTGGATTGATCTTTGAGAACGTTCACGGTAACCATTCCTAACCTCTTTATTCTGGGCAAAGCGATCTAGCAAGAATCTGCCGGGAGCAACATCAACGGGGACATCATCAGTAGCATCAACGACTTCGATTATTGTATCTGATATTCCACTTAGTTTACGGAATTCATCTTCAGCCGAACTCCTCATTTGATGCCGCCACGGTAAATCGACTGGTATATCAATAATCACGGTGCAATTTTCAGTTAAAGCTTCAACAATCTTTGAGATAACCAAGTGTGCTCCCGTAATATTGGCCCACCAGAACTCACTCCAGCTATTACTATTCATCTAACTTCCTCCGCATTACTTTTAATAATATCCGCATCAACCGCATCAAAATCTGAGCCTATAATTGTAATAAAGGAGCTTCTTCTTAAGCGATATAGTTTTTTAGTATCATCCGGCTTGCTAAGAATTCCCATCTCAACCATCTCGTCCAACAGATTATGATAATCATTATCGCTTTCAGATTCCAAGCATATAATTTTGTAATCCTGTGCAATATCTTTTATTTGTTCTATAGAGAATCCAAGCCAAGTATTTGATTCATCCTCACTTAGATAATAAAGAATGGCAATACACCTTGCTATCATAAAATACCTTGAATCAAGTTCGAGCGACCAGCGGAACTTATCTCTAATACTCCGATTCAAGTCGGCTGAATTCATAACTGCTCCTAACTGATCATCTTGGAGAGTATAAGGAGGATTTCCATCAACCGCACGGTAGTATTTTCCATAATGAGTCGAGAGTGTCTCTACAAGTGTGTAACCGAAGAACTGAAGAATACCGGGATAGTAATTTGTATTTGTTAGTATCGTTTCTAAATGCGGGTATCTATCGATCTGGAAACCTAAAAACTTAAGTGGCCTTGACAATAACTGCAATGCATCCGTTGGAGAAAGCGGTTTAACACAAAGAGGGGTACCAAGTTGACCGAATACACCATTTCGCGCAGTTGCATTTTTTGCACGGCACACATTATGAAGACCCGCAAGGACAAATTTAAAGCGATTTTTAGTTCGGCGTTTCAAATCAATCAATGGCTGGAGTTGTACATAGTCATTATTGGCAATAGAGCCAAGGTATTTATCAGTTTCATCTAGAAGAAGTAGCATAGCTTCAACCTTCAGTTTGCTAAACATTCCTTCTATTTCATTGCACAATTGTTCTATGCTGTCACAGTCATTCATTGAAAGCTGTGTCTTCTTACGAATATCCTCGATTATTTTAAGAACCAGTTGTTTTTCTGTTACACAGTTTAAAATATTACAATAAATAGCATATGTTTTATTCTCGGGCTTATTGAATAAGCTCTCTGCTCTTTCTAGAAGAGCTGTTTTACCTAATTGTCGTCCGCCATAGACAACACATGCTCCGTTCGGATTCAGTATATCAGCTAATTCTTTACTACGACCAAAAAACATCTCATCCGCTGTAGAACCGCCATCGCGAACAAATGGTTGATACGTTGTGAATGGCAATGCGCATTTTAATAAGATAGGCAGGCGTTCTGTAATTTGGTGTAATGCGAGATAAATTACCAACACTTGATCTATTAGAATAAAAGGGTTCTGCCCGGATGTTTTATGAAACTCCTCCGCAATCTGCCTTCTAACAGCAAGGGTTATTGGATAATTTAGAATTACAATCGATACCCCACCAAGACCAAGCCCTGTAATCTTGTCAACTAACTGTTTGGCCGGGATATTACCATGAAGAATGATAACATCCATTTGGCTTTTGGATTGAGTACCAAATGCCGCTATGGGATGACGGTAGTCAGCCATGCTTCTTGGAGCCGGAATCACTTCGATTTTAAACATTTCTTCAGTTTTTCCGTATCTCTCAGCACGTTTCACATTCAATCCAAGCCAGTTAAACAAATCCGTAATTTGCTGGCACGTTGCATTACCTTTTCTAATTGGCCAATACCGCTCGGAACGATTCTCTCCTCCTCCAACGAACCTGAGGCTGTCATCTTTTAGGCGAGAGGTCCAGTCTTTTGGAAAATGATGTGAAAGATACTCTTTTGCAACATTATGGAAGTTGCTGTCTTTGCGTCTGAAGCATTCATCATAGATTGATTTATATACGTCGTCGGAAATAAACTCTGCGAAATGATCGGTATCATGAAGAATAGACTGCAATTCTGCAGAGAATTCCTCTTCACCATTATCAAAGCGATTTATATATTCCTCAGTAACTGCAAAATTCAAATCTTCATTAAGTAATGTCTGTGCTGCGATAAGTATCGGTGACTCGCGTCCGGCTTGCATAGTATAACGAGCATCTAACATTTTCTGGAGTTCTGCTTGTCTTTCTCGGGTTAATTCATCAATCCTTTTATAAAGAGCATTAAGGAACTGTCTCCAAATACCAAAATCCATGTTGTGAAGTAAAGCTTCTTCATTCTTATGTTTGATTGCAGCTAAACTTTCTTTTTCTGTTTCTGTAATACGGTTATACGTAAATGCAAGTTCAAGAGCATCATCAAAATCTTTTGATGCGTCATTAGCGCTCTGCTTAGCAGTCTCAATCTGTACAGTGGAAGAACTCAAATCTTCTCCTGTTAATTCACCTATCAATTCAAGCTGGTGCAGATTGTCAAACAAGTCAGAAGAAATACTACCATCAAGTATTTCAGCCTTGGCATCGGAAAGGCTTCTAATTGGAGAAAGAATATGTCTAAGAACAGTTCTCCACGGCTCATAATACTTAATAGAGTTGAACTCCTCGTTGATAATTGGTAACCATGACTCATCTAGCGTTATAACACCGGTTTGAGCAATTTCAGTAAACAGAGTTGTTTTTGATAAAGCAGAGGAACTCAGATATTTTTGAATTTCTTGCAGCGTCCAAATAATAACACACTTAAAATCTATCTTCTTTTCTGAGAATACTGTCTGTACCTGAGAGGCAATATCACATATTTCTTTTCTTAAGGTCTTTAATCGAGATAAATCATATTTTCCTCCAGGCAAAATATTGATATGCTCTTGCCAGCTTTTAATAACCTCAAGACGAGAATGGAACTGCTTTATTGTCTGTTGTCTTGGTGTATAATCTAAAGGAAATGATGAACCTTGTCCATTAACATCATACCATTTTTTATCAAGATATGATTGAACCTTCTCATCGTTGATGACAAAAGAGTCATCTATTTCATCGCAAAACTCTCCTAGAACAAGAATAACAATATCAAGTCCATTTTGATCATTATTAGCTACATACTCAAGGCTTTGATACAATTCGCTGTTTTTTCCAAAACAGCTACTATATAATAAGGGAAGCGCTTTCATTCTGGCTTTGGGCGTTGAGTATGTTAACAAATTTCTAGCTTGAATTTGTATTGTTTGGATATACTTCTCACTCTCTGAATCACTTCCAAGTTTAGATAAAATAGCAGGTGTAAAACCAATTGGAACAACATCTAAGATTGTACGGAGTTTTGCAAACAAGGGTTTTATATCAGACAGTTCAGGGAAATATACCCCATAATTTGAGAGATACTCATCTAACTGAGTTTTCAGGCTGTAATCATACGCCATACCAGGCGTGATCATTGAAAAAAGGTAGGCGGAGATAAGTAATGTATTTGAAACGGGTTCATCGAAAGCATTAGACAGATTTTCAGATGTGTATACAATCTCATCAAGAGGAGATTTTGTCGCAAAAGAGAGTTGAGTAAAGATTTTTTTACACTCGTTATATTGAGGCACATAGCTTGCAGCTTTTGCTAAAAGAAGAGACTGCGCTACACTTGAATTCTCAGAAAATGATTGCCCCACTTCTTCATTCAGAATTGAACATATCAATTTATACATTTCACCATCAGTCGGTGGTATAACCGTATTGACAAGGCGTTCTATTTCATTGGCGTTATCCGATTCTTGAGACGATTGGTTTTCAGATTGCTTAGATCCGGATTCAATACTCTGACTGTGTATTATTAATCCATCATCATTTTCCTGTTTGTCAACAACGGGATTTGATTTTTCGGAATCTGAGGGTATAGACGCTATATCTTGAACTTCTTCTAACACAGCGTCTTCATTATCCATACCGTTCTCATTATCTGAATCGTCCTTTTTGATTTTTTCTTCATCCAACGGAGTAAAATCGGGGTACGAATAGTACTTTTGTTCTGAAAGGACATATAAACACACAGTACATGCAGGCAAAAGATCACCAAGGAAGGAAATAATGAGTTTTGTAATGACTTTAGCACGAGTTAAATCCCACGCTGCCATCGAAAAATTCGATATTCCTGTGCATTCGGATACGATTGCTTTAAGATTCTCTAGATACATAGTACAATCCTTATCCGAATCCCAAAACGCACCTGAAAGGATATCACAATCTGAATGATCTTGGGCATTGAAGACTCTTAAACAGAATGAATTTGTCAACGTACATGCACTTTCTGTATAGCTTTTAACGCCTCTGGAGGTAAACCTCATAATACTTGATTCATATAAAGTAGAAAGAGCAACCCTAGATGCAACATTTACCGAAGTGTCATCAATAGATTCACCCCATTCCGAAGTTTTTCTCTGCTGAACATTTATTAATTTACAAGCAGCGCTATAAGATAGGGCTTTTTGTAACCTCTTTGAAGCGCAGTAAAATGAACCACCTGGTTGAATGCTATACCTATACAGGTATCCCTTGTTCAGCATATATGTCAAACTGTTTGTTACAAGTTCGCTCGGAACATTTCTTACATTTATCAAATAATTCTCTGTAATTAGATTCCTTTTGCTCAACTCCTGAATTATTACTTTTAATACAGGGAAAGAAGTGATTCGCATTTCGTTTGAAAAAACACTCGCCGATATTTTTTTGTTTTCATTTTGATTCTTTTGACATTCCATAACGCTTATCTCATCTTCAGATTCAATGAAGCATTTTTCGGAATGAAGCAATTCGATAAAACGAGAAATATCTTGAGATATTTCCTTTTCTTCAGCAGATTCGGACTCGGTATCATCGTTACCATAATTTGATTGTGTGTTCTCCAGCAAGGTATTAGATGTGTCACAATTGGATTCTTGAGCATTCAACTCAAAATCTTCGCCAATAAAATACTTATTTGCAACAACGCCTGCAAAAATTCGACCGGGATAGAATTCAGCAACTTTGTCGCATAATGCTATTCCTTCATCGGAGTCCTTATCATGACACTCTATCGCTGATATAAGCGCCATTGGTCCACATGTTGCTTCTGATATTAAGTCAATATTGATATCCTTGTCCGTCTCAAGTGATTTAAGAAGAGATAATGCGTTATGCTGAATTGGCGCTATTGCATCAGCATATGCAGCTACAAGAGACCGAACAGAAAGAAACTTTTGTAAAACTGATTTAGCCTGATCTAGTTTCAGTTTCAACTGTATTGTTTTACTATTCTGTATTGCATCAACATATGCTTGCGCTGGAGCGCCGTCTTCTGGCATCTCATCTGTAGGCAACTGCTCAGAGGCAGTCTGATAGATGCAATCATATTTAGCTCGTAAATTTGCGATAGAAAGATCAAGTTGGCTAACGTCCTTGCGTGAAGGCACTTTTCCTTCCGATATAATTGATAGCGTTTCTGTTAAGAGAGAATGAGATTCTTGAGCGTATTGTTCAAATTCTTGAAATAGTAGTTCTATACTCATGGATTAAACCTCCTGAATACAATATTTGTCGGTAACAATTTTTCGATAAATCGTAATACTATATACCCAAGTATAGCTTAGTATTATTAGCTTAATTATACCATATTTCTCCTCATTTTGTCAATAAATTCGACTGTGAAAATTCTATATTCTGCGTAGATTTTTATGCAACATATACAACCAGGAGAAACGAATGCTTCTCGTACACATAGAAAAACTCCCCAAGTGAACCCAATACTCATTTATTGCCTTTTCATCACTCGAGGAGCCTTGTCTATATTAAGTTGTATTCGCTACCGGCTGACATGGACTGCTGCCGACAGGAGAAAAGCAGTATACATCGGTGATTGTTATAGGACCTCAATGCCAACAACTTAAGCGATATTGGCATTTACCCTGCATAAAAAATCAAATA
>ERZ1027255.545-NODE-545-length-11883-cov-5.773081_pt1 | contig 11883 bp, 10 predicted proteins | sample MGYA00519261_ERZ1027255 | MGnify/ENA primary metagenome ERZ1027255 (study PRJEB26926, sample SAMN06164399) | human gut metagenome | biome: ENVO:00009003; feature: ENVO:2100002; material: ENVO:00002003 | host: Homo sapiens | place: USA | collected 2012 ...
GGCCCCAAGAGGTAGGGGCAAGCCCCTACCCTAAATATGAGCCCCTTTCAGGGGCAGCGTGCGCCGCAACCGCCATGCTATTTGGCTCAAAACCGCGCAGATATTTATCTATATTTTTAACACCCTACCTATAAGGAGTAACGCCTGACAATGGTGTATTAAATTCCAATCATCCACCCAACAAATGAAACCAGAAACTCTTCTTCAAATAGCACTGTCCGCCGCTGTGGAAGCTGGCGAGGCCATCATGAAAATATACACCCATCCCGACCTGGACTGGGAAGTTGAACGCAAAGCCGACAATTCGCCGCTCACCCTGGCCGACCGTCGCTCACACGCTGTCATCGCGCAGGCGCTCGACATGACGCCCTATCCTCTGCTCAGCGAGGAAGGCTGTCACGAGGACTACGCCGTTCGCAAACAATGGGAAACGCTGTGGATTTGCGACCCACTCGATGGCACGAAGGAGTTCATCAAGCGCAACGGGGAGTTTACTGTCAACATCGCCCTCGTCAAAGGTGGTGTGCCTGTCATGGGCGTTATCTATGTGCCAGTGTCGCGCACGCTTTTCTGGGGACACACGGAGGCATTCAACGGACAAATCGCGGCCTGGCGCTGCGAAGTGGACGAAACGGGCAGCCTCGTCGGACAAACGGCCCTGCCGCTCAACGATGACGCCGAGCGGCCCTACATCGTGGTGGCTTCACGCTCCCACCTCTCTCCGGAGACGGAAGCTTTCGTGGCCCGTGAGCGTGAAGCCCACCCTGGCCTCGAACTACATTCTGCGGGCAGTTCGCTAAAAATCTGCCTCGTGGCTGAAGGCCGCGCCGACATCTATCCGCGCCTCGCCCCCACCATGGAATGGGACACGGCTGCCGGACACGCCATTGCCCTCGGTGCTGGCTGCGAAGTGGTGAAGGCAGAAGACGGCAAACCAGTGGTCTACAACAAAGAGGACCTCCTCAACCCGTTCTTCATCGTTCGCCCAGCTACACAGAAGGGGTAAGCCCCAAAATGTACCATATCTTAAACACGCTACGTTCATCTCCTCTTTTAAACAACCACCGTGGGATTCCAAGCCATATTTGTCATCATCATATTGTCGGTGCTCATCATCGCGCTCATCAAAGACCGCATGCGCCCTGGCCTCATTCTGCTTTCGGGTGCCGTGGCCTTCATGTGTGCCGGCATCTTGAGCCCAAAGGAACTTCTTGAGGGTTTCTCCAACAAGGGCATGATCACCGTGGCAATGCTCTTTCTTGTGAGCGAAGGCGTGCGGCGCTCCGGACTGCTCAGCACGCTCCTTGAGCACCTGTTGCCCAAACGCCGCGCCACCATACGGGGCGTACAGGCTCGCATGCTGCCCGCCGTGGCCTTCATCTCAGCTTTTCTCAACAACACACCAGTGGTGGTTATCTTCGCCCCGATGATCAAACGCTGGGCGGAGCGCCACCGACTTTCGCCAACGAAGTTCCTCATTCCTTTGTCATACGCCACCATCCTTGGCGGCGTGTGTACGCTCATCGGAACAAGCACAAACCTCGTTGTCCACGGCATGGTCATTGATGCTGGATATACCGGCTTCTCCATGTTTGAACTTGGAAAAGTGGGCATCGTCATTGCCGTTGTCGGACTCCTTTATATATACATCGCCTCGCCGCGCCTGCTCCCCGACCGTCGGGAAGACCGCGAAGAGCAAGTCACGAGCGAAGAGCGGCGCGAGGGTCTGCAACGCATTGAAGTGGTGCTTGCGGCCCGCTTCCCGGCCATCAACCGTCGCGTGCGCGACTTCGACTTCAAGCGGAAATATGGTGCCACCATCTTGGAGATACGACGCGGCGGCGACACCATCATCATCCACGATATGCGTAAGGAGCGCTTTCGCGAAGGCGACACGCTTGTTTTGCTGGCCGACAAGTCTTTCATGGAAAACTGGGGCGACTCCTCGTTCTTCCTCATGGTGTCGGACGGCCGAAAAGAAGAAGCGCCGATGAACAAATCGAAGCGCTGGCTGGCTGTCGGCCTCATGGTGCTGATGGTGTTGGGGGCCACCATTGGCGAACTGCCCGCCGTGAAGCAGGCTTGTCCTGGCATGACGCTCGACATGTTTTTCTTCGTGAGCATCACGACCATCATCATGGCATGGCTGGGCATGTTCCCCGCACGGAAATACACGAAATATGTCTCCTGGGACATCCTCATCACCATCGCCTCGGCCTTTGCCATCAGCCGCGCCATGCAAAATTCCGGCATGGCCGACGCCGTAGCGTCCTTCGCCACGGGTCTGAGCAGCAACCACGGGCCACTGGTGTTGCTCGCCGTTGTGTTTGTCATCACCAACGTGTTCACCGAACTGATGACGAACAACGCCGCCGCGGCCCTGGCCTTCCCCATCTCTCTGTCAATGGCGCAACACCTCGGCGTCAGCCCCATGCCTTTCTTCGTGACCATCTGTATGGCGGCATCGGCAAGTTTCTCCACGCCCATCGGTTACCAAACCAACCTCATCGTGCAGGGTATCGGCAACTACCGTTTTGCCGACTTCGTGAAAGTGGGGCTTCCCCTCAACCTCATCGCCCTCATCCTAACGGTGTTGCTCGTGCCGCTCATCTGGCCGTTTTGAGAAGGGCCGCCAGCTCTGCCAAACCGCAGGAGGAAGACGCGGCACCGCCATGCCGCTTCACGTTTGCGGCAAGACTAATAAGTAGGTGGTCAAAATACTAATTATCTGCTCGAAATGAGTTCCCGCCACACTTCCATATCGTAAAATTTACTTCCAAATGATACAAAATCAGGCATTTTTTACCATTTGAACGAAACCGGACACCTTTTTGGTTGCCCGGTTTCATTCGTTTTTGCTTAATTTGCACATCGGACAACGGCAAAGGTGCCGCTGTTCAAGACGAAAACCTCTCAGAATGTATTAGCGAAGGAAGGCTATATGAGGGCAACGAGCAAGTCAAGAATGCCCCCACAAATTAAAAGAACAAGAAAGGGATGCGGCAGCCGCCGCTGCAATGCTCTCGCCAGAAGCCTTTTATTCTTGAGGAACATTTATTCATATATTATCTCGTGTGCCACACACAGAACAATGGGATGAACGGCACACTCAGCGTTTTCATGGAACAAAAGCGGGTGCCCACCAAACTTGTGACAAGCAAGGGACGGTGCCCGCTTTTAATTGCACCACCCAGTGCAAAGTTCACACTCTCCCGTTTGCCCCGCCTCGTTTTCCAAAGCATCCCCAAAAAATCGGCCCACCATTCGCCCATTTCAAGCCTTTTCCTTAAATTTGCTTGTTCATAGAATCGGGAGAAAATACTGACGGAACGACAAGGGATGCCCATCATCAATTCTCACAGCATTTCTGTTGTCTTCTGCCAAGAAGCCCTTCTCCCTTTCCTTTTATTGTCTTACACCATCAAGGCGCCGACCTAAGTAATGGTAAAAAAGAAATAAATCCATACTCCACAAAATTGGTCAACTTATTCTTTCACCATTACTAAAGCATTGCATACCCCAACCGAAAGCAACTGCCGCCACGCCTGCCATCTAAAAAACAAAAAACATCATGAAGACTTGTTCTATATGCGGTCATCAGTTCCCCGACGATCTGAAGGAATGCCCCGTGTGTGGCGCACCGGCCCCTAACGCCGATGCCAACACAAACACCACCATTAACACGAACAACGGCACAACGCCGCCCCCTGTGCCCGACGACATCCCGCCGGTGCCGGAAGTCGATGCTTCACCAAAAACGCGCATCGTCAGCAACGGCACCGTGCCGCCCTCCAATCCTGGCGCCGTGCCACCTTCTGGCCCTGCAACCGTGGCCTCTGGTGCTGTGCCGCCGTCAAACCCTGGTGCCGTGCCGCCCTCTGGTTCTTTCAACCAGCCGCCGCGCCGCAACAACACGGTGCTCTGGGTCGTCATCGGCATTCTGAGCGCCATCATCCTCATCGGCGCCACGTGGTTTATCGCCACCAAGGTGTTGGGCGACGATTCTAAATCAAGCGACAACAGCGAAGACAGCATCGGAAGCGATGTGGAAGTGGTGGATTATGAAACCGACGACACACCAACACAATCGGACACCTACGATGCCGACACGCTGGCAGAGCCCGACGTTGAAGAAGTGTACAACACCGACGACACGTCAAACAGCCATTCCTCCAGCACTTCCAGCGACGACAACACCAACGTCATCACGGGTTATCTCCACCACAGCGACGGCGACAAATCGTGCTACGTACGCCTCGTGTTCACCGTTGACAACGACAGCGAAGTGAGCGGAACGGCCAGTTTCAACAACACCACACTGGACATCTCGGGCAACTATTATGACGGTTCGAAGAAACTGCTCATCTACGAGAATGGCGGCGGCCGCTATGAAGGCTACGTCAACGGCAGCACCTACTCTGGCAAATATTACGACAACGACGGCACATGGTCGTTCAGCATGAACGTCAACTAACCCTCCCTCTCGGAGGCCAACCCTCCCCCATTGCCTATGCACAACCATTTGAAACTCCTTCCGAGCGTCTGCCGCATTATGGCGTTGCTGCTCTTTGCGGGCTGCAGCCTGTCGGTCTGTGCCCAACAACGCAAGGTGCAAAACAAACCGTTTATTGATGAGCGCCGCTTCCATTACGGATTCACCGTCGGCCTGCACGACCAGGGGCTCTCTCTGACCAACAACGGTTTCATCGACCCCGCAACGGGAGCACAGTGGGTTGCCGCCAACGACCGCCACAATTTCGGGTTTTCTGTCGGCGTGCTCGGCGAATGGAAACTCAATCCGACGTTCTCCCTGCGCCTCATCCCCTCGCTCCACTTCGGCAGCAAGCACATACGCTTCCGCAATCTGGCCGACGAAGGACGCAACTCGCAAGACATGAAGTCGACCTACGTGGCACTGCCCATAGACCTCAAAGTGAGTGCGCCGCGCTTCAACAACTATCGGCCCTACGTTGTGGCAGGACTCTCGCCGATGTACGACCTGACGGCTAACAAACACACGCTCCTGCGCACCAAAGCCTTCAACCTCATGCTTGAAACGGGAATCGGATGCGACCTCTACCTTCCTTTCTTCAAACTCATCCCAGAACTCAAATTCTGCTTCGGGCTGGGAAACGTTTTGGAGAAAAACCGCAAGGACCTCACCGACCCCACGCAATTTGTCTATACACAGAGCATCGACCGCGCCACGACCTCAATGGTGGTGCTCTCCTTCTATTTTGAGTAGGTGGTTTTACGCAATGTTGAAAGCATTATTCTTTCACCACCACTAAGTTTTCGACAATGGGGGTGTTCCGAACTGCATGGTTTGGAGCGCCCCCTTGTCTTTTTTTTCTCGGCCATCCTTCAAAAAACAATATTTTTGACCACCGGCTAAAAAAAACTTTCCTTTTTCTTGTCACAAAATCCATCCCTTCGTGTTATAACAATAGAAACACGCCACAGAAGGCAGTCACCTCCAGCCTATACTTCGGCTCTAACCTCAACGGCATGAACACGCAAAGCTTCGAACAGAAATATCTCCAACTGACTCCGCGCCTCTACAGCGTGGCCTTTTCTGTTCTTGGCAATGCGGAAGATGCGGAAGATGCCGTGCAAGACACATTTGCCCGCCTGTGGGAAAAGCGAAATGAACTTGAACGCATGGAAAATGCCGAGGGCTATTTCATGACCACGCTGCGCCACATCAGTCTCAACATGCTACGCAACCGCCACACCGTCGCCGACATCGCTGAAGCACACAACGCGCCTACGGACATCGACGCCGCCACAGCACAGGCTGAAATGGAACACCGCGAAACGCACGGCCTGCTAAAGCGCCTCCTGGCGCGGCTCTCCCCGCGGTCGCGCCGCATTGTGGCCCTGCGCCACGTTGGAGAATGCAGTTTCCACGACATGGCAGAGATTACGGGGGAAACGGAGGTGAACCTGAGAATGATTCTCTCCCGCGCCCGCCGACAATTGCGGGCGGCCTACGAAGAGGAAATGAAACACGGATAATCCAACGGCCCCATCATTAACCAACACAAAAACCCAATACAAAATGATGACATCTGAAGACATACGCCAACTTTTGCAACGCTTCTACGACGGAGAAACGACGCACGCCGAGGAACACTCGCTGCGGGAGTGGTTTCGCACGAACGATTGCCCCGAAGACCTGCAGCCCGACCGCCAGATGGTGATGGCCCTGTCGGAAACGGCCGACGTGCCTATGCCTGTGGGCTTGCAGATGCGCATTTCAAACCGCCTCCGAAAGCGTGAACGCCGCCGCCATCAGCGTGCCATGCGATGGCTGACCATGGCGGGCATCGCCGCCAGTGTCGCTGCCCTCGCCGTCGGCGTGTGGTGCTGGATGATACCGCAACAGACGGTCTACGCCGACACATGCCAAACGCCACAAGAGGCCATCGAGGAAGTACACCAAACGCTCAACATCATCTCGCGCGACCTCTGCCAGGGACTCTCTGGCGAAGAGGACTTGGGAGGCCCGATGCCTTGACAAGTTGGAGTCTGATTTATTATGACCACCAACCTACGCCCCATCCATTGCCCAGAACAATCATTATCATAACCGTTTGGAAGTGTTCCAAGCCGAATATTTTCAAGACACTTCCCTTAGTAATGCTGAAAGAATAAGTCCAGCATTTTTCCACCATTACTTAAAGCGTGGGGCACGACAGGCGGCGGGCATAGAAACCTGCCGATATTTTCTGTTTTGCACAGGTCGCTCGCGACCACCCAAAGGTAACGAAGTAGGTTTTCTTTACATAGATTTCATACGCCGTTTCGCTTGCCCAACCGCCCTGCCGTCCCCACGCCTCTTTAGTAATCACTTATCCTCATCAAACCAACTCCACCATGAAACGATTCATCCTTTCCTCCATCCTCCTGCTCTGCGGTGCGCTCCCCCTTCCCCATGCGCTCCACGCTGAAGAAGTGCCGGTGGTTTTGACCATCACGGCCGACAGCAATGTCAAAGTTTTCTATTCCTTCGACCATTATGCCAACAACAGCAAAATGGCCCGCACCTACGTGTCGGAAGAAATGTTGCAAGCGGCCAAAAACAGCAACATGCTGCAAAGCAACGTGTGGGACGTGTCGGGCGTCATATCGCGGCTGACAAGTCTTTTGGCGCTCCACACGCATTCGCGTTCCACCACCGCTTCCGTGCGGAAGGACATGGAACGCGTGACGGCGAAAAAGGAATACGAGCGCGTGATGCACTCTCAATGGGACGACAAGGAGATTGCTGTGTACGTTCACCGCACACACGGCAAAAACATCAGCGAACTGCTCATCTTCAAGTTCCGCAGCAACTATTGTTCACGCATCATCCAGCTCACGGGAAAACTCCGCACCACCGACATCGCGGCCATCATCCGCATGAATGAAAACAAATACTAAGTAGGTGGTCCCACCGCTTCACTAACCCACCATCCCTACACGACCTTTATGAAAACCTTTTCCAAGACATCCGTCAAAACGCTCCTGCTCGCCCTCCTCGCCGCCTGCACGCTCTCGCTGCACGCCGACAAAGTGAAATTCGTTTCGGGCGGCCTTTACCAAATTCGAACGGTCTGCCGAACCGACGGTTGCATCATGCCATCGAGCTACATCGAACAGGCCATCACTTACAACATTGAATGTGAGGGCAACCAGGTCCAATCGGTGATGTATCTCAACAACGGCGAAAACATGATGCGCAGTGTCGCCGTCGACAAAAGCGCATGGTGGGTCATCACGAAAGACAAAGATGGGAACTACACCATCTGCAACGCCGCCACCAACCGCTATTTCACCTTCGACGGACAGCGCACCGCCAACCGCCGCTACATCTATCTCAGCACAGGCGACCACGGCGACAAATCGCGCTGGACGATTTATGCCGCCAACATCGGCCTCGGCATCAAAAACGTTCACATCCCCTACCACTATCTCGATGTGCGCCTCAACAACCACATCGTTGGCACCTACGGCAACACGAGCACCACGCTACACGACAACGAGCGCTTTTTCCTCATCGACCAGAAGGGGCGCGTGGTAACGGAATTTGACGGCGAAAAGGTCAACCTGTCGAAAAACTGCTTCAGCTGCAACGCCAAGACGCGCACCTACACGGGAAAGATCGTTCGACACAAGGCCCCCTCCGTGGCCGTCACCACAGAGGTGCGCCGCATCCAGGGCAACACGCAACAGCTCTCGTTCACCATCAACGGCATCCGCCCGGTGTTCAACAGCCTTTCGTCTTCCCATCTCTTCGCCATCAGCGAAAGCAAAAACGCCAAGGAGTTTACGGGACGCATCGCCACGACTGAGAAGAAGGGAACACTCTTCGTCGACGGCAAGAAGGTGGGGACGGGCGGCACGTTCCGCTTCACGAAGCCCACCGACGGCCACACCTACCGTCTTGCCCTCGTGCAAAACAACGACACGGTGCAGGGGGCATGGCTGACGTTTACCTTCCTGCCCGTCATCGAACTCACCACGAGCCGCGCGGTCTCGAAATCCAGTTTCAGTCCGGCCACCTTCCGCCTTCTCGACCCGCAACACCGCGACACCGACTCCACGCTCACTGCCGCCGTGCGCCACCGCGGCGACTATGCCACGCTCTTCCCGAAGAAGGCCTACGCCGTGAAGTTCGTCGACGCCACTGGCAAGAAGCAAGACCGCCATTTCCTCGACCTCCGCACCGACAACTATTGGATTCTCGACGCTATGGCCGTTGACCACGCCCGCATGAGAAACCGCGTGGCGATGGACCTCTGGAACGACATGGACGTGCGCCCTTATTATGCGAAGGGAAAGGTGAAGACGGGGGCCGGCGGCCGCCTGGTGGAAGTGTTTGTCAACGGCAGCTACCAGGGCATCTATAATTTCTCGGAACGCATCGACCGCAAACAGCTCGACCTGGCGAAAACGGAGAAAAACGGGCCGCGCGGCCTGCTCTATAAGTCGAAACAATGGAGCACATGGACGCTCTTGGGCTACGACCGCAGGACAAACAGGACCGTCGGCAGCCAGCCGCCTTCGTTCGACAACGCCAGCGGCGTTTGGGACCACTGGGAATGCAAATACCCAAAAGTGGATAACAACCACAAAACCGACTGGACACCGCTCCACGACGGGGCAGCACTCGCCGCTTCGGCAAGCGACGAGGAATTTGTTGCCAACGTGGGAAAATGCTTTGACCTCTCTGCCGTTTGCAACTATTATCTCTTCATCGAACTGCTTCACGCAACAGACAACAGCGGCAAGAACATGTATTGGGCGGTGGGCGACGTGACGAAATCGAAGAAGCTCACGCCGATTCCCTGGGACCTCGACGGCGTCTTTGGCCGCGACTGGGGAGGACGGCAATATGGCTGCGATGCCACCGACAACTATCGCAACTTCCTCCGCAACTCCAACACGCAAAATGCGCTCTTCGAGCGACTGACGCACCTGAATGCCAACAATTGGAACGAGATGCGGGCTAAACGCTATTGCGAACTGCGCCGCACGGTTTTCGCCCCCGACAACCTCAACCAACGTTTCTCTGCTTACTGGCAACTCATGAGAAGCAGCGGCGCCATGAAGCGGGAGGCTAAGAAATGGCGTAGCGCAGGCAACGCAGGCCTCAGTTTTGAAGCGGAAGCCGACTACATCAAAAATTGGATTGAAACACGCGTGGCCACGCTCGACGCGCAATATGGCTACAAATAAATATCTGCTTACAACAATTAGTGATTCATACCCCCAAGGGGCAATACGGAAGAACCTGTTCGGAGGTATTGCCCCTTCTTTCAAGAATTTATGCCGTCGCATTTCTTGACGTCGAAGAAAATATTTACTTTTGTACTTACAAGAAACAACTCCACCGTATGAACAAAATCCTCTCTTTCATCTGCTGCCTGTGTGTCTGCGCCGCGAGCGCACTGGCGGGCGGCAAAAACGTAAAAATCAAAGTCGTGACGCCTGGCACACTGACGGAACTGCTGAAAGGCTATGCCGACAACGAGATAAAGGGCCTCTCTGTTACTGGCACGCTCAACGCCAACGATGTGCAAAGCCTGCAGCGCTTTGCCGGACGCAACAACTCGGAGAAGAAGCATGAAGGCGGCCTGTTGGAAGTGCTCAACTTGGGAAAAACCACGCTGACCGATATGGAAAGCGGATTGAATCTGACCGAGGTCATCGAAGGCTCAACAACGCTCCGCAAGGTGATGCTGGGCAACGTGTTCTACGTCAGCGCCTACACGTTCTCCGCGCTTCCCAACCTCGAAAGCGTGGATTTCATCGGAAACGTCGGTCACATCGACGGCTTCGTCTTCAACAACCTTCCCAAACTTTCCCGCATCACCTTCCATCAATGCGTACTGAGCACGGGCGGCGCACAGTTTGTCAAAAACTGCCCCATGCTGACAAGCGTTGTCTTCAAAGGGCCGGTCATCAACACATACTACGGAGAACCCACTGAATGCCCGCAGCTGAAAAACTACACACTGAAGGCTCCCGTACTGCAAAGCAACCATGCAAACTTTTTCCCGCAAACTGCCAATGCCAAAGCGCTCAAAGCCTGCGATTGGAAAGGTTGCATGGCGTATGTCGGGACGTGGAGCAAACTCTGTCTGACGAGCACATCAGAATTCTTCACCCAATTTCCAGAGCACGTCATCAACCAACTCCTCGATGTGGCAAAGAAAACGGGCAACGCCTCAATGACGAAGCAGCTGGAGGCTGTTTCAAAGAAATTCCAAGAGGCCGCTGCGGCGCGACCGAAGAAAGAAACCAAACTGGAGATTCTTAAGCAATCGGCACCCTACAAACGCACGGGACAGACAATGCCAGCCTTCACCTACGCTTCGCCCAACGATTCGCTGCTCAGCCGCACCCGCGATTTCTTCCATCTCGACGAGGTGGCTGGAACGGGCGACGACCTCTCACGCATCAAACGTCTGCTCTATTGGCTGCACGACCTCGTGCGCCACGATGGCAGTTCAAGCTGGCCGAAATGCCGTTACAACTGCGTGGACCTCTACCAACTCTGCCAAACGGAAAAGCGCGGCCTCAACTGCCGCTTCATGGCGGAAATGCTCTGCGAAGCGCTCTTGGCGGAAAACATTCCGGCACGCTACATCACCTGCCAGTCGAGGGAATACGACACAGACAACGACTGCCACGTCATCACCATCGCCTGGAGCCGCCAGCTGAACAAATGGGTGTGGGTCGACCCCACTTTCTGCGCCTATGTGACGGACGAAAATGGCCTCTGGCTGCATCCGGGAGAGGTGCGCGAACGCCTGCAGGCTGGAAAGAAACTCATTCTCAACGAAGATGCCAACTGGAACCACGAAAGCAAACAGACTGTGGAAGGCTACCTGGAAGAATATATGGCCAAGAACCTTTACATCTTAGCATCGAACCTCCATTCAAGGAGCGAGGCCGAATCGCACGACCGCACCCAGAAATCGGAAAGCATCACGCTCGTTCCGGAAGGATTCAAATACAAATGGGGGCAAACAACCAGCGACGACGAATATTTCTGGCAAGCACCGCCAAAAGAACTGGTTGAATAATAAGAAAGCAGGTGGTCAGAAAGGCAAAACCTTTCTGACCACCTGCTTGGTTTATAGGGGGGGCTAATAGGTTGGGGGCAAGAAAGCTTAGCCAAAATAATACCATACACCACCATATCGAACCATATAAGTGTAGCCGCCCCTATCTGCCTCTTCCGTTGGAAACTTCATTCCATCAAAATCAACCCATTCACGAACTTGATCATCTTCAAGGTTCTTATATACACTCACTCTGCCATAGCATCTCCATTCACCATCAACCCTGTCTCTTATACACATCTGACGCTGCCGACGAATAGCCTTGTGT
>ERZ1027255.553-NODE-553-length-11729-cov-6.094398_pt1 | contig 11729 bp, 10 predicted proteins | sample MGYA00519261_ERZ1027255 | MGnify/ENA primary metagenome ERZ1027255 (study PRJEB26926, sample SAMN06164399) | human gut metagenome | biome: ENVO:00009003; feature: ENVO:2100002; material: ENVO:00002003 | host: Homo sapiens | place: USA | collected 2012 ...
GCAAAGTGAGGGCCACGAACACGTAGCGAACATGGCTAACGCTTTAGCGCATGACTTTGTTGGATTTTTAGCCTTGTTTGTCCGCCACAATATCCGCCCCCCTCACTTTGCGAGCAAAGTGAGCTACAGTGCTGCGCCCCATTCTCCGCCGCAAGAAATTCGTCAATTCGTTGTCCCATCCGCCGCGAGCTTCGTTCCCCCCGTCTGAATGCCTCCTGCGCTTTACAACCAATGTCCCATTAATCCTTAAAAGTATTATAAAACATTAATTTTCCTTTCTTCCGCCGCCCTCTCAGATATAAAAGCGTAACTTTGCACTGGTGGTATCAGTACCTATACCGAATCTAAGAATTTAATAAACAGTAAAATAACAAATAACAATGAGAAAAATCTTATTGACAGCCCTGCTGGCAGCAGGAGGGCTGACTGCTTCTGCGCAATATCTGCAAAACGAAGGTTTTAAATATTGGAAGAAGGAGTGTGGAAAGACGGACCAAACGAGTAAATACAAGAATAAAGTAAATGCTCCTGCAGGTTTCCTGCAACCTCGTCCAGGTACGGAACCTTGCTACTGGAATGGCTCAAATGTCTTCCAAAAAGTAGTGGTTCCTTATCTCGGTCCTGTCCCTGCACAAAACTCTGAATTGGTGACTACTTCCATGCGTGGCGATTCAGAAGTTGTCAAGCTTAAAAACGTGCATATGGGTGTTGGTAAATACAGCAGTGAGGCCCCAGCGTTTATCAATTTTGCAACGCCTTGGGTTTATGCTGTGACAGACATTGATGCATGTGATGGTGGTGTGTATGGTGATACAACTTTCACCTACAAGCCAGATGCCATTAAAGGCGTTTTCAAACGCACGCAGGGAGACGCTCCTGAAAATGCGCATATTATTGCCTATTTCTGGACTGGAACTTTCAAATCGCCGATAGCACAGACTGGTAGCGACGGAAATAAGTCTACCCGTATTCAGGCTGACGTAGACCGTGCTGTCATGGGACGTCCCGATGCTGGAACCATAACGGGTGATGGTAGGCTCATCGCTTCTTGTGATTACGCTTTCGCAACAACCAAGAACAACGATTGGGAAGAAATCGTGGTGCCTATCGACTATAAGTTGACAGACGTTGCACCCACCAAGATGAATGTCATCATTTCAAGTGCCGACTATTGGAATCGCAAAAATATTCAAGTTAATAGCACCCTCGAAGTTGACGATGTGCAGTTTGTTTACTACCACGCCTTGGAATCTATCACTTATAAAGGTAAGACAATCAAGATGGAAGAAGGCAAGAACTTCTATAACCTTTTGATTGACGAGGACTTCGATATTTCCAAATTCTCTTATGAAAAGATTGGTGCAGGTGCAACCGTGGACAAATCTTTCGATCCCGAATTGCAAATGCTGACAGTCACGGTCAAGGGCAACGACTTCAACGTGAATCCAAAGAGCGTGACGGTCTACAAGTTCAAAGTGGCCAAGGAAGTGACAGACTTCACCAGCGACCTCTCTGTTGAGTTAGTAAAAATTGGTATGTTCGACCCTTCCGAGTCAACCATTCAACTCTATAAGGAACTGGATGGCAGCTATACTTTCCAGCTTAGAAACTTCTCTTTGATGGGCGGTATGATGCCTGTCGGCACCATTATCTTGAAGAATCTGAATGTCAATGGCAACAAAATCACGACATCTCAGAAAACGACGATTCAGCCAGGTGATGATCCCAGTGTGGATAAAGAACAATGGATGGGGCCTGGCCTCGAATTAGTGCCCATCGTTCTTAACGCCACACGCAATGGCGCAGACCTGACGGCTCAGATTGACATTGACTTTACAGCGGATATGCAGATTAAGGTGGTGTTTGCCCCGACAATCGAAATCAATGGTACGACCGATTTTACTACCATCGAGCCGGGATTGAAGAACATCCACTTTACGCGTCCTTTGAAGAAGGGCTGGAACTCCATCTGTATGCCATGCAACGTCAATCCGTTCTGCTTTACCATTGACGAGGATACCAAATTGCAGGAACTCTCAAGCGCAGACGATAATGGTCTGAACTTTGTGGAAGTACAAGAATTGGAGGCCAACAAGCCATATCTGATTTATGTGCCGAGTGAAAGGAAGGATTCATATTTCGGTGCTGAAATTGTTGCCGCCGAGCCCCAGGCCCAGTGCCGCGGCGGTTTCTGTTTCCAGGGCAACTACACGCCGAGCTTCCCCATGCGAAACCGTTATGGTGTTGCCGACCACGGTGCCGAAGGCCAGTTCATCCAGAAGGGCGGCGAAACGTCCACACTTCCTGCCACAGGCGCTTACTTCACGGCCAGCGGCAAGCCAGCGAGCGTGAAGCTCAATTTGGGCGGTGAGGTGACTGGCATCGACAGCAACGGTGTCATCATCAGCGACAGCGCTTCAGCTCCCGTCTACGACCTCAAGGGCGTGCGCGTCAGCAACGGTTCTCTCGAAGGTCTCCCCAAGGGTCTTTACATCCAGGGCGGCAAGAAAGTTTATGTGAAATAACCCAACAACATAAAAAAATGAAGAAAACATATAGCGCTCCCAAGAGCGTAGCAATACAGGTCGTTGCCGAAGGCCCTTTGGCCCTCTCTGCAGGTAGCAGTCTTACTGGCAACGGCGGCATCAACTCGGGCGTACGTCCAGGCGAAGATACGTTTGAGGGCGAGTTCAGTTCCAACAAACAGGGCTGGAGCGCCGACAACTGGAGCGAGGAAGAATAAACTCCATAAATCTTTAATATAATGCCGGGTGTTCGGAATCAAGCGATTCCGCGCACCCGGTTTTTGTTTGCGGCGCTGTCGTTGCTTAAGTAATGGTTAACCATCACCAACCATCTTCGCGCCCCTCACTTTGCGAGCAAAGTGAGCTACAGTGCTTCGCCCCCTCTCTCCCTTATTTCCCCGAAAAATCGCGCCCCAATTCCCTCGAAATCCTTACCTTTGCGTTCCAACCCCTTGCTTATGAACCACAACGACAACTCCTTGCCCCCGTTGCAACTCAACGCGGCGCAAACCACATTGCTTGAAGACATCATGGCGGCCCTCGGCCGTTCGCCCGCCTATGCCCATGCCCCCACCATGCGCCAGCTCATGGCTTACCCCTATGCCGCCACCGATGCCGCGCTCCCCGAGGCCCAGCGCCTCCAATCTGCCGCCGAAAGCGCACTGAGAGAACTCCGCATGGCGCAGATGGGATGGTCTATGCTCGGCGTCTGCACCCTCAAAACCCTTGCCGACGAGGTGAAAGACCTCGAGAAGGCCCACCCCGAATGGGCAGTGCGCCGCGCCAACGGCTCCGCCCCGCTCCGCACAAGGTCTCTTCGGCCGTCCCCGTCATGGAGGTGAAGGTCGAATGTTCGCCGCAGTCCCGCCCGCCGCAGGACACCGCCGCCAACCGCCGTGCCCCTCTCTTCCGTCAAATCACGCCCGACGAACGCCGCGCCAACCTCATCGTCCTCCTCGCCTGCGTGCTGACCGTCGGCCTGATTTTAGGAGCCGCCGCCGTCGCCTACTTCGGCTTCGACGCCGCCAACGTGGCCAAAGACATCGCAGTCGGCGCTGGCACAGTGGCCACGCTGCAACTCGTGCGCGTTGCCCGACAGTGGCACCGCCGTTTCGCCGTGCGCTTCAATCTCTGCCGCCTCGCCCTCTGCCTCGCGCTCCTCTTCTCCTCCACCGCCTATCATGGTGCCCGCGGCATCGTGAGGGGCATCTGCCTCTTGGCGGCCGACGACAGCCTCTACGCCCCGACTGCCATCTCCGGCATGGCGCTCTGCACCTTGGCGGCCCTGGCAATGAAATACGCCGTCAACCGCCTCCCCTCCGCGCATTTCCATCGGGCGCCCTGGCTCGGCTGGGGCATCGGTTTGCTCCTGACGCTGGCGGCAGGCTTTTTCCTGAGCATGGCCATTCAAAAATGAGGAAATCGCACAGTGCATAGCATCGTTCCACACAATTTCCAAGGCAAAATGCCGTCAGACGGGAAATAATGTTTAACTTTACAGCGAAGGATGAAAAGTTCGCTTCGCAGATATTCACATAACCTTAAACCCTATTAAATAAATTAGATTATGGCCATTGAAAAGACCCTCGTATTGCTCAAGCCCTGCACATTGCAACGCGCCCTCGTTGGCGAAATCATCAGTATCTTTGAAAAGAAAGGACTGCACCTTTGCGGCATGAAGATGATGATGCTCACCGACGAACTGCTCTCTGAACACTATGCCCACCTCAGCGAAAAGCCTTTCTTCCAGCGCGTGAAAGACTCCATGATGACGGCGCCCGTCGTGGCGCTCTGCCTGCAGGGTGTCGACGCCATCGCCGCCGTGCGTGCCTTGGCAGGACCCACCAACGGACGCAACGCCGCCCCTGGCACCATCCGTGGCAGCTATTGCATGAGCTTCCAAGAGAACATCGTGCATGCCTCCGACTCTCCAGAGACGGCAGCCATCGAACTCCGCCGCTTCTTCCGCGATGAGGAAATCATCGAATGGGAGCAGTGCACCTTCCCCTTCCTTTATGCCAACGACGAATTTTGACGTTGCGGCGGTGGCATGGTAGCTCATTGGCGCGCCAGCATTGTAACGAACTTTGCGGCGCCAGCATTGTAGCTCACTTTGCTTGCAAAGTGAGGGGGACGAACTTATGGCGAATAATGCAACGAATTCAGCTGTCGCCGCACTTTCATCTTCGCGCCCCTCACTTTGCAAGCAAAGTGAGCTACAGTGCTGCGCGCCAAAGTGAGCTACAATGCTTCGCCGCAAAGAGAGCTATGTTACTATGCTGCGCCCCGTCCCTAATACTTGTCAGCGAACGCGGGACGGGGCACGACCGAATGCGGGACGAGACGCGATCGAACGCGGGGCGAGACGCGACCGAACGTGGGACGGCGTTCGCTGACAAGTCTTATTCTCGTGCCGACAAATACTTTTCTTTATTTTTTTAAATATAGAATAGTTATGTGTATATTGCAATTTTGTTGATATGCGTTCTTTTAATAAAATCTTCACACTATTAGTTTGAACGTCAGTAAATAAAGATGTATCTTTGTCGCATAACGGATGACGGGAAGCCTAATGATTCCGACAAGTATTTGTGCGCTCCCCTCTTAAATCCCCCACTATAATAACACACCGCTTTGTACCTTGTGTACGTTCCTTAGAAAACAATAAATCAAAATACAAATTATTATGAAACAAACATTACACACATCTCGCAGAGCCTTTAAATTGGCGCTGCTCTGCCTCATGGCTTTCGTAACATGGGGGGGTAATTATTGTATTGCGCAGGAGACGGCTTACAAGACGCTGTCGTTCCCGGATGATAACCAGAAAGATAATGGGGTTAATGTTTACATCCAAAAATGGACAGCTAAAATCGGGGATTTTAGCTGGGAAATTGCGAATTTTAACAATAACAATTGGAATAATTGGACGTTTATCAAAGCGGGAAGGCAAAAATACGCAAGTGTTGCGACGATTGAAAACACCACCCCGTTCGACAAGGCAATTGGTAAAATTGTCGTGGAAGTTAAAGATGATGTTGATGCAGGGCTTGTCAATTCTATTTGTTTGCAGGTCGCATCTGATGCGGGTTTCTCAAATGTGATTGAAACCGTCGAATTGAAATCTTACAAAAAGACGGATTTCGTCTTTAACGTTTCAGCCCCACAGGCTAATCTATACTATCGTTTGAAGTTTGATTTGAAAAAAGGAGACAAAAAGAAAAATGGCTTTCTCCAAGTCAACAAGGTAGAATACTATGAAGACGTCAGCAACAAAACAGCAACATCCCTTTCTTTTGACGCTCCTTCATATACAATTTCAAAAGACCAGACTCTCACAAAGCTTCCTACCTTAAAAGCTGACGAAAAACCATTATTTGGTAAAACCATCACCTGGTCATCTGACAACGAAAAGGTGGCTACCGTAGATGCAAATGGTACAGTTACAGGTGTGGCTGCAGGTAATGCCAAAATTACCGCGAAGTTTGCTGGTGATGACGAATATGAAACTTCAACGGCTTCTTATGAAATAATAGTGAAGGGTGCTCCTTCGCTCTCTTTCCCGCAAACATCTTATACGGTAGAGATGGGTGACGTTTTCAGTACACCCAAACTTGAAGGACTGCCAAAAGGCGTAACGCCAGTGTACACCTCTTCCAATACAGAGGTCGCCACTGTTAATGCGGCAACTGGTGAGGTTGCAATTGTAGGGGTAGGGACGACAACCATTACTGTTACTTCTCCTGAAACTGGTATTTATGAAATGGCCACGGCTTCTTATGAGTTGACGGTTAAATTGGCTACTACGAAGAAGGTTACTATTGATTTTTCAACGTTTGGTTATACCGATCAGCAGAAAGTCACAGAAGTATCACAAGATGGTATTACTATGACGTTAGCGAAAGGCAGTGGAAAGACTGATCCTCAATGGATTGATGATAGTAAGACCCTGCGTTTTTATGATAAAAATACCCTTAAGATAGCATCTAATAATAGAATAAAGAAGGTGCATTTTTTCTTCTATACTAAGAAAAATGAAGTGAGTGAAGTAAATCCAACGTATGATGCAGGAGATTTTCAATTCCTTGATGCAGGTAAAAATGAAGGAGAATTAGACCTTTCAGCATGTAATACGAAGGAAGTTACTCTTACTTTCTCTGGTAAGGTATTCTATACAAAAATGATCGTCACCACCGACGTTTCCGTCGGCACCATCACCATCGCCACTTCGGAAGGCTTCGGCACCTACTACAACTCAAACAGCTACATCCTTCCTGAGGGCTTAACAGCATTTGGATATACAACTGCCAATACAGACGGCACGCTCGTCAAGACTGATGAATTTACTGGCGGCGATGTCGTTCCTGCAAACGCTGCCCTCGTCGTTAAGGGTAACACGGGCGATTATGAATGCTATGCTACTGACAAAGAAGCTATGAAGACACTGGAAGGTAATCTCTTGAAGGGTGTGGCAAAAGCAACGACTGTTGAGAAAGCTGAGGGCTTCAAGCGCTACGTGCTCACCACAGTAAATAATGTGCTCGGTTTCTACCAGACTAAGAGCGGTAATATCAAAGTGCCAGCCAACCGCGCATATTTGGAATTGACGAAAGCACAGGCTCAGGCCGTTTCTTTCTTCCAGCTCGACGGCGAAACCACGGGCATTGAGAATGCCATTGCCACAACTAAGGAAGCACCTAAGGCCATCTATACGCTCTCTGGCGTGCGCCTCAAAGCCACGACAACGAAGGGACTCCCAGCAGGAGCTTATGTCGTTAACGGCAAAGTGGTCATCGTAAAATAATGTTCAACTGAAAATTGCATATTCATAAGTCATGAAAAAGATATATTTGAAACCGGAAACAACGGTCGTTGAGTATAAACTCGAAGGGATGATTGCCCAGAGCGGCGATCCCAAAATCTACGATGATGAGAGAGCAGACGACGATTGCGTTGTGAGATCAAACAAGCAGGGCTGGAACTCTGACTTGTGGAGCGAATAAAATCGCCCGTTCGCATGAAAGGTGAATATTAAATACACCTTATAAGTAATCCCCCAGTTCAGAATGAATGAACTGGGGGATTTTTCGTATTTGGGCGCCAGTAGGGGCGCTCATTGCGGCGCCAGCATTGTAGTTCAATTTGCGGCGCAGCATTGTAGCTCACTTTGCGGCGCAGCACTGTAGCTCACTTTGCTCGCAAAGTGAGGGGGACGTATTTATGGCGAAAAATGTAACGCTTTTAGTTGTCGCCGCAGGACCATCTTCGCGCCCCTCACTTTGCAAGCAAAGTGAGCTACAGTGCTGCGCCTCAGAAAGCGACCATGCTTCGCCTCAGAGAGCGACAATGTTCCGCATTCTTCCAACAAAAAAAAGGGTATCCCAAAACCTCCACCGCGATGGAGATTTCGGGATACCCTGAGGTGTTTATCTGATGATGCTTATTCTTCGCCAGCGAAGAGAGGATCCCATGCTGGAAGGAGCGTAGGCTTCTGCTCGAAGAGCTTCAAAGTGGCGGCAGGAACGAAGCGCTTTTCAACCACGAGGCGGAACATGTATTCGTCAAACCATTCGTCGGTCATGATGAGGTGGCCCTGATAGCCCGAGGTGGCGCCCCATGAGTTTTCAACCATCCATTTGTTGAATTTGCCGTCGGCGGCGATGTCCACCGCCATGAGCGTCATGGCATGGCTGGAAGCCGAGGCGAAGGTGCGGATGCGGTCGGCCTTGTTCATCGGGAAGGTGGTGTTGAAGAGGCTGCCGTAGTCATAGTTCTGGAGGCTCTCCACGCCCGTTTTGGGGTTGATGAACTTGTTGACGTCACACGACATGTACATCATCGTTGAATCCTTGATGGAAGCAGCGGCCATCGCCTTGATTTCCTCCATCGGCAGATTGAGGTAGGTCCATTGCGCACCGTCGTAAGAATGGCGGTCGAGGTCGATGGTGTATGTTTTGTGGTATGGACGAGAAGGGTCGTTCATAAACATGAGGTAGTTGTTCTTCAAGTCGGCACCGATGTAAGTCTGATAGAACGAGAGCGGGGTGAACTTCTTCGTTTCTACCGGTTTGCCGTTAGCGTCCTTGCGTGTCCAGGTGAACTCCGTTGGCGGTTCGCCGAGGCAGATGGCGAGCATGTGGTAAACCGTGGCGAGCATCTGCGTCTTCTCCTTCTTCAGCGCGTCTTTCTTGCTGCCTTTGGCGGCCATGTCGCGGAGCTTGAGGCCATATTCGCGGAGCTTGAGGGCGATGAGCTGCGACATGCGCGACGTGTTGTTGGCCGCGTAGCTTTCAGGCATCACCTCTGCCGGCACGAGTCCGTATTTCATCACCACGTCCTGCACACCGCAGAATGTGCCGCCATCGCTGAGTGGGTTTTTGAAGAGCCATTCAACGGTCTTGTCGCTCATGGGCTTAGAGGCGTTGTCGATGACAGCCTGGAGGAAGAGGTTTGACTTCTCGAGCTGGTCGTAGAAGAAGCAGTACGACTGTGAGAACTGGAAGGAGCCGAGGTTATATTTCTTGATCATCTTGGCACGCATCACGTTGAGGCCCGTGAAGAGCCAGCAGCGTCCAGAGCTTTGCTGGTCGGTGATGCCCTTCGACTCCACTTTGTTGGAGAAGTAGCGGTCGGAGTTCATCGGGTTGTTGGCCACCGTTGCCAGTTGTGCGATACTGGTGTTTGCCAGTGCGTTGCGCATGGCCGTGGTGTTTTGCGGCTGTGCGGCCTTGATGTTTTTGAGCATGTCGGCGCTAATGCCGCCTCCAGCGGTCTGTGCCTGCGCCATCATGGCGGGGGCAGCGAGGAGGATTGCGAGGATTGCTTTTCTCATGTGTTTGTATTGTTTTATTTTGTGTTGAAAATTCGTGTGGTTGGGGAGGGATTTTGGTGTCGGCAGCATAGTCGCTCACTGGGGCGCAGCATTGTAGCTCACTTTGCTCGCAAAGTGAGGGGGACGTATTTATCGCGAATATTATCGGCATTCTGCTGTCGCCGCACTTCCATCTTCGCTTCCCTCACTTTGCAAGCAAAGTGAGCTACAATGCTGGCGCCGCAAAGTAAGGCAGCATCCCTCATCCCCAATCCTTTTATCAGAACCTAATCCGTTCCATGTGTGGATAGAGGCGATTAGCCCCCCAATAGAAGAGGAAAGCCGTGAGGAGTCCGCCAACGACATCAACGAAATAATGTGCTTCGATATATACCGTGGCGCCGCACAGCAACACGTATAGCGGCAGCATGGCGAGCCAGAGTCTGCGGTGGTTGTCTTTCCAGAGAATCGTCATGAGCACCGTGCTGATGCCGACGTGCGACGATGGGAAGGCCGCTGTTGGCCGTTCGCCGCTCTCCTGCGCCGATTCCACCAGTTCGCGGAAGAAACCATCGGTGCCCGGCGATGGCAGCATTTCCGTGTGTGTGCGGAAATATTCGCCGAGGTGTGCGAAGTTTCCCTGCATGGCCGCGTCGACGCCGATGGCGCGGAAATAATATTGCGGTCCGGCAACGGGGAGGAAGAGATAGATGAGATAATAGAGGAAGAAAGAGGTGAGCACCACGAAGGCCGTGCGCCCGAAGCGCGGGCGGTCGACAAAGAGCGGAACGAGCACCGTAAGGGCAATCATGGGATAGTAGGAGAAATAGCCCAGATGGAAGAGTTCGCTCCATAGCTTCGACGGCATCACGCTGTGGAACACCAGCGAGGGCTGGCAGCCGAAGATGGCTTGGTCCGCCGCGGCGAAGAGGTGGTCGAGGTTGGGGAAGAGCTGGCAAAACTCGTAGGTGTCGGGATACCAGTAGGCCAGCAGCGAGAGCGGATAGATGTAGCGCAGGAGCATTGTGGCCCGCGTGGGCACCACGCAGTAGGTGGCCACTGTGAGCGCCATGCCGACAATGATGAAGGCCCGCCCCATGATGAGCTGCAACGGCGCGTTCATGTCGCCCCACACCAGACCGATGACGGCCGTTGTGAAAAGCGTGTAGGTCAGTGTGACTTTCTCCACACCGAGCAGTCCGCGCTGGCGCGGCTCGAAATTGATGTAACTTAAATCCATGCTTCGCTTTTATACCATGCAACTGTTTCTGCGACGCCGCGGGAAAGGTCGTATTGCGGTTCGTAGGAGAGCTCTTTGCGGGCGCGAGAGATGTCACACCGCCAGTTGCGTTGTTTCATGATTCTGTATTTGTCGAGATTGAGCGTCGTTGTCTTTCCCCTCAGGCGTGCCCAGGTGCCAGAGAGGGCGCAGACGGCGTGGAGCACCCACAGGGGGGCGCAGATGTGGGCCACGTGGCGCACGCCCATGTTCTCTTGTAGAAGGTCGGAGAAGGCGCGCGAGGCATATTCTCCGCCATCGGAGAGGTTGTATGCTTCGCCCGATTGGCCTTTGGTGAGCGCCAGGAGGGCGGCGTTGACGAGGTCTTTCACGTAGATAAACGTGATGACCTGGCGGCGGTAGCCCACGGAAAAGTCAATGTGTTGGCCGATGCTCTTGGCCATCAGGAAGTAGTCGCGCTCGCGCGGTCCGTAAACCCCCGTCGGGCGCAGGATGATATAGTCGAGTCCCTCCATTTGCTTGAGCCCTTCTTCCGCCTCGACCTTCGAACGCCCGTAGGCCGTGTTGGGCTGCGGGACATCGGCTTCGGTGAAGGCGGCATAGTCCGTCTCATGAAGCGCCCCACAGATGCTCAGCGAACTGATGAAGACGAAGCGCGAGCGGAGGGCGCCGGTGGCGACGAGCTGTCGGGCCAGCGAGAGCGTTCCTTGCGTGTTGACGCGGAAAAAGTCGGCCGGGCGGCGGCATTTGGTGGCGCCAGCAGCGTGGACGACGTATTGCCAAGGCCCGTTGTCCTTCACGTGGGCATGGAGCTGCTCGGCGAGCTTCGCCTCGTTGCCGAGGTCCAGTTCGATGAAATGGATGCGCGGGTCGGTGAGGTAGCGCCTGGAGCTCGTTGGGCGCATGGCGGCCCACACTTCAAACCCTCGCTGAAGGGCCTCTTCAACGAGGGTGCTGCCGATGAAGCCACTGGCACCGGTGATTAATAGGCTGTTGTTCATTGTTTGTCGGTGTCTATAGGGGGCGGGGGTAGGGTGTTTAGTAATGGTAAAAAAATAACTTGAGCAATTTTGAGGAATAAGGAGTTATTTCTTATGTCCTGTATTTTTGCCGTTTTTGAAATTTGTCATCGGTCACATAGCCCGCTATGCTC